>Ga0256843_1000047_pt1 | contig 100045 bp, 160 predicted proteins | sample AlvinellametaG_FD_191572 | JGI IMG/M metagenome (GOLD analysis project Ga0256843, IMG submission 191572) | Pompeii worm associated microbial communities from hydrothermal vent at the East Pacific Rise, Pacific Ocean - Alvinella | ecosystem: Host-associated > Annelida > Integument >... | reverse complement strand
ACTCATATCTTTAACAATATTAGACTTACCTAATGCAGCCTTCTCAAAGTTCTGTCCATGACAACCAGTACATGCTTTAATGTTATTTGCCATAAGAGAAGAACTTAGTAACATTGCTATACAACCAGCTCCAAATAAAATTTTTTTCATAGTAACTCCTTTTTCTTTTAATTATATAACAATTTTTATAAAAAATGATAAAATCATATTTTTATTTCAAAAGTTTAAGAAGGTTTTAATGTTTGTAGATTTTATTTTTATAGTTGGAGCTATTTTTTTCTTTCTATCATTCATATCAACAAATATAAAAAAATCATTGATATATCAATTTATTTCAATTGTTTTTTTTAATCTAGGTTTATATTTGTATGGAGTTATTGAGGGTTCTTTATTTATTTCTTTTATAAGTATGTTACCTATGATAATAGGTTTCTTTTTCAAAGAAGAAATAAAAAGAGTTTTTATAAAAATCATTCCATTTATTGCTATTATTTCTTTTTTATATCTGCCTTATGATTTTGGAACATATTTAACTATTGTTGGAATTTCTTTTAGTTCTTTTGCAGCATTATCTAATAATATTTTAAAAATGAAAATATTATATTTATGTTCAAATATTATTTGGTTAGTTTTTGATATATATATAGGTTCAATTGGTGCTATTATTTTTGATATAATTGGATTTATTGGATTGTTTTTATTTTTTATGAAAATATTTAAGGAGAAAGAAAAATGAAAGAAAGACTTATTACTTCAGAAGGTTTAGTAAAATTAAATAAAAGATTTAAAGATCTTTTAAAAGAAAAAGAACATTGGGTTAAAGAAAAACAAATAGCAGCTGAACATGGTGATCGTTCTGAAAATGCAGAATATCATGCAGCAAAAGAAAATATACGAAATATTGATAAACAATTATTTAAATTAGAAAAAATTATAAATACAGCTGTTCCTATGGAAACAAAAAATAGAAGTAATGATAAAATTGTTTTTGGTTCTATTGTTGATTTATCTGTAAATGAAAATGAAGAATTAACTGTTAAGCTTGTTGGAACTAATGAATTGGATTTATATCCAAGTGAGAGATATATGGCTATCTCTGTATTATCTCCAATGGGACAAGCTCTTATAGGAAAAGAGCTTGACGATTCTTTTACATTACGTGGAAAAGAATATATTATTGAAGATATTGAGTAGTAAAACTACTCAAAATTAATGAAGTCAAGTTCACTTTCTTTTAATAGTCTTAAAGACATAAATTTTCCAGCTTTTGCTACTGTAAAGATACCTTTATCAATTTTATTTTCTCGAATAGATAAATTTTGAGAACCTTTATTCATTGCTTCAAGCATATTTCCAATATCATAGTTATACATATAGTAATGAGCATTTGTTTCTTTATCTTTAATTAAAATTCTTGCACCAGAATTGATAGTTTCAAATCCTTCTATGGAAAAATCCATTTCAAAAACAGGAAATTGGCCAGATATTGTTTCTAGGTCTCCATTATTTAGTCTTTTTGCTAAAGTTTCATTTGCTCTTTGTGTTGATCCACCAACTAAAATTGTTGGATTTATTGCATTATCAACTCCAATTTCTACATTTGTTTTTTTACCTCTTAATCTACCAATATATCGCATAATAAGCTCCTTTAAATTTATATAAAATTATAACATTTTGAAGCTTATAGGTTGATTAATCTTTTATAGTTAACATATCTATTTCATTAATAGGAATAAACATTAATTGTTTGTTTCCTTTTATGTATTTTTTAGTAGAAAATTTTTTAACTTTATATCCTATTTTCATTAATTCGTCTAACTGTTCTTTTGGAAACCAATTATTTAAATCTTCTATTGTTTCAAAGCCAAATTTGTATTTTTTTATTTTTCCACTATATTTCATATGTAGATAAAGATTTTCTTTAAAATCATTGTAAGGTGTTGGATTTATTTCTTCTGAGTAATTTAAAATATCTTTATTTCTATATGGACCAATTCCGTTTAAATACTCAAGTCTATAAACAAATATTTCTTCTTTTTCTTTTATTTTTTTAAATCTTTTTCTGTTCTTTAAGTAAATAAAATACTCTTTAAATGAAAATTTATATTTATGTACAGCAATTATATATGCAATTATTAAAAAATTATAGATTATTAAAGCGTATAAAACCATGTGAATCCTTTTGTTTTAGCACTATTTTATCTAAAAAAACATAAAAGATTCTTTATATCTTATAACTAATATAAGACTATATTTTTAGTCAAAAATTATAAAAGGAGTCATTATGACATTAACTGTAAATAGAATAGAATTAGGTATTCTTTTAAGAAAAAGAGGGATTCTTGTTCCTAGACGAAATATTGAAATTGTTATTGAAACAATTATTGAAATGGCTAAAGCTGATATTAAAAAAATTGTTGAAAAACATAATATAAATGACCTTTTCAACAAAGAAGAGGCAATGAAAATCTCTCAAGAGATTGAAACAATAGCTTCTTATTCAAATGGTTGTCTTGGTATTTTTTCAAATCCTTCTTCTATTTCAGATACATGGATTGAAGAGAATTTAGGAAGAATCTTATTAACACTTTCTGATTTCTTAGAAATAGAGGAAATTACAAAAGCAGAAGAAAGAAAGTTAAATAAAGTATTTGTTTTAGCTTTATTAAATAAAGTAACAACAAATTATTATGTTGATATGAGTTATTCTTATAAAAACTATTTTTTAACTTTTATGTCTCAAATGACATATGCTAATATTTTTACTGATTATCGTTATTTAAAATCAAATACTGCAATTAGAGGTCATTTAGAGTTATATTCTCGTGCTAAAAATGCAGATTATTTTAATCCAGATTTTAGAAAAAATATTTATTCTCGTTTTTTTGAACTTGCTATTACAAACAATATTCCAGTAGATAAAAAAACAGCTGAAGAAGAGTTTAAAGCACTTATAAATGCTTTTGAGAAAGACGAATTTAGTGATAACCCTATTATTTTATAGACCGAGGCCTTTTGGGCCTCAATGATCTAATTCATTAATTCTTTTTGTAAAACTAATATATGTTTTTAGTTCACGAATAAGAAAAGTAATTGGTTGATATAATTCTGGTTTTTCTCTTCTTATTTGTTTTCCAGAAGGAATTATATATTTCTCTGTTTCTTCAATATATTTTTCTCTTTTTTTAAGAGTAAATATTTCTGGACATTCCAACATTGATTCTATATTATGAAGTCTATCAATCATTTTTACAATAATTGCTAATTGATTTTTAACAATTCCATTGTAATACTCTTGATATTCTTTCTCTGTTTTAGAGAATCCTTCTTTTTTTGTTACGGCAAAAATCATAGAAAGAGTTTCTTTATCAAAGTTAGAACTTTCCAAATCTTTTAGTACTTTTACTCTATCATAATCTTCAAGTGTATCATGAAGTAATAGAGCTGAAATTAATCTATCTAAGAATATGGTTTCATATTTCTCAAATATAGGTAAAGCATAGCTAACTAGTTCAAATTGGTGTGTAATTTCTGGTTGACCACCTTTTCTTTTGTTTGTATGGTATTTAAATGCGATTTCAAGTGCTTTTAAGCTTTGATACATACCTCTTGAATGGAAATATCCTCTTAGATAGTTTCTTTGTTTTTCTAAACGTATTTCTGCATTTCTTGCTATTTCTTTTTTGTCTTGTAAACTGTCAAATTTTTCAGGAAGAGGAACTTGTTCTTCATTTCCAGTTAGTCTAACAATACATTCACCTAAATTAACTTTTTCTACTCTTTTTTCTAAAATTTCAATTAATGGTTCTTTTGAAGATTTTAAAGGTTGATCAAAATCAACTGTAATTCCACCTTTTGGATTGTTTTTCCATGCTAAATGATTTCTAATAACTTGAATCATATCATAAGAAATTTTTGCTTCGTCTGGAACTTCTTGACTGAAAATACCATAAAATGCACCTTGTGAAAGTTCAGGAAATAAAGTTTGTTTTAATTCATTTAATATATCTTCAAGTTTTTCTTTATCTGCTTTTTCAATTTGTTTTGTGAATGGACCAGAGTATGGAGTACCTAATTCATGAATTTGTCCCATTTGTAATCTGGAATAAAGATCTAATGCTTTTATAATTGTTTTTGCTTGTGTTTCATTTATTTTTAATTTCATAATCTTATCTCCTTTTATTTATTTAAAATAATAACGAAATATAACTTAAATTTAGCTTTCTAAAAGGTTCTTTTTTGTATAATTTTAAATAAGGAGTTTTAAATGAAACCTATATTATATTTTCCTAATTTTCTTACAGAGTTACAGTCGTTTGGTTTAATGACAGATACACTAGATAAATATGAATTAACACCAGATAAGTATAATTTTGGAGGAAAAGAGGTTTTAAGTCCACGATTAATAGCTTTCTTATCAAAAGATAATAAAAAATATACTTATTCTGGACAAACTAGAAAAAGTTATAATTATTCAGAATCAATTGAAAAGCTTGTTGAATATATTGAGGCTTATCTTAATGAAAAAGGTTTAAAACTTAAAAATGGTTATTTTAATGGGTGTTTATTAAACTTATATAGAAATGGTAATGATTCAATTTCTTATCATAAAGATAATGAGAAAGATATGAGTGAAAATACGTATATTGCTGTTATTTCTGTTGGAGCTGAAAGAACTTTTAAAATAAAGAATGATTTAACCGGTAAAGTTGAAAATTTTGTTTTAGAGAATGGTTCTTTATGCGTTATGACACCTGTTTGTCAAAAAGAATATAAGCATGGAATTATGAAAGAAAAAGGAATTCAAACACCTAGATTATCATTCACTTTTAGAAATTTTAAATAAGGATTATATTATGTTAAAAGACGCAATGGGGTATTTAATTGAAATTGGTTCAATCTATGGTTATTCTATTAGAAAAAATGGAATAGTTACTGTTGTTATTGGTAAAGCTATTGAATTAAATGAAGAAAGTAAAAAAGTTAAACTTGAAGTCTTGAAAAAAGGAAAAGGTGTTTATGAAAATGAAATTAAATCTTATACTTATAATAATAGATATTCTTTAGTTATTTCAAATACTCTTTTTAAGTTAAATAACTCAACAACTAATTGGGATTAATTATTTATACATATAACAAAAGAAAAAAGTGAGGGTATTAAAATGAGTCAAGCGTTTAATGTTATTGTTGTTGGAAAAAATGGAGAAGGGAATATTATTAAAGATTCATTTTTGGTATCAGGAGATAAGAAAGAATTATCTATGGATTTAGCTTTATTTTCTTTTGAAATGAAATTTCCTGAGGTTATTGAAATAGTTGACATATTTGTTGAATAATTAACTCAAGTTTAAGAGTCTTTTATATATAATTGTATATATAAATTAATGGAGTTATTATGAACAAAATAAAAGAAAAAATTAATGAAATTACTGAATTAAATAGGGAAATAGAAGATTATTTATCAAAAAATGAAGAAGTAAAAAATTTTGCTATTTATTTTAAAGATAATTTATCTAAAAAGAAATATAAATCTGTTTTAGATTATAAGGGACCTGAGTATAATATACTTTTAGCTACTTTTATAGAAAATTATGAAGAATTAAAAGAATTTTTAATTGAAAAAGGATTTTTTGTAAGAAGTACAACAACTGATTCAGAAATTAATTCTATTTTATTTAAAATTCTTTGTAATTTTGACTATGCTTTAAAGCATAGATCTTTGTTTGATTTATTTATTAAAGATAATGATTTGATTGGAAAATCATTTACATTTCTTTATGATTTTGATTTTAAAAATAATAAACAATTTCAAAAGTTTTTAGAGATATATAAAGAAGGGATTAAAGTTGGAACTTTGCAAAAAGAGTTTTTTCTTTCTCATATGTAGATATTATGATATACTAAAAGAAAAATAAGGAGTTTTTTATGAAAAAAACATTACTATTAATTGGGTGTCTATTACCTATGTCTATCTTTGCAGCAAATAATTTACAATCATGTACTGGTTGTCATGGACAGAACTTTGAGAAGGCTGCATTAGGTAAGTCTAAGATTGTTAAAGATATGAGTAAAGAAGATATCGTAACAGCACTTAAAGGCTATAAAGACGGAACATATGGTGGACCTATGAAAGCAGTTATGCAAGGTCAAGTTAAAAATAATGTAACAGATCCAGAAAAAATGGCAGAAGCTATTAAGGGAGAAACAACTGTTCCTGACGTAACAAAACTTATCAATGCAAAAGAAGATATCATGAATGGTTTAAGATCTTGCTTAGATAAAGCAGAAACTATGGAAGAAATTAACGCTTGCAAAAAATAAGAGGCTTTTTAGCCTCTCTATCTCCATAATGAAGAAATACTTTCATTATGGACCAATCTTCTAATAACCTCAGCAAATAAATCTGAACTATCAATAACTTCAATATTATCAGGAAGTAATCCTTGCTCAATAGAATTAGTAATATATAATTTATCTAAATAATTTTTACCTTCTTCAAAATTTTTAAATGCATTTCCACTTAAAACACCATGTGTTATACATGCTTTAACAGATACTGCACCATGTTCCTTAAAAGCTTTTGCAGCTTTTATCAATGTTCCACCTGTATCAACCATGTCGTCAATAATAACAACATGCTTCCCTTCAACAGAACCAATAACATTCATAACTTCTGATTCATTAGCTTTTTCTCTTCTCTTATCTATAATAGCTAAATCATTTATATTTAATTTTTTAGCAAAATATCTAGCTCTACCAACACCTCCGGCGTCTGGACTAGCAATAATTGTATTTTCTGTGTTTAAAACACAAGAATCAATAAAAATATTAACACCATAAAGATTATCAACAGGACTATCAAAAAATCCCTGTATTTGGTCAGCATGAATATCTAAAGTTACAAGTCTATTAATACCAACTCTTTCAATTAAATCAGCTACTAATTTTGCAGAAATAGGAACTCTTGATTCAGTTTTTCTATCTTGTCTAGCATATCCAAAATAAGGCATAACTAAAGTAATACTACCAGGAGAACTTCTTTTTATAGCGTCAAGAGTTAATAAAAGTTCCATTAAATTATCATTAGCTGGACTAGAAGTAGATTGAATATAATAAACGTCTTTTCCACGAATACTTTCTTCTATTTTTACAAAAATTTCTCCGTCTGAAAACTGTTTTTTATCAACAACAATCAATTCCTTATCATGTTTCCTTGCAATAGCATTACCTAGTTCAAATGAAGCTGTTCCTGCCATAATTACATAATCTTTCATACTTTAATCTCCTATATGTGTTTTTTGTTGATTAGATCAACTATACAATAATCTTATTAAGAATAGGGTGTAGATAAGAGAAATCGCTTATCCACATGAATGATAGGTTCCACAAGAAGAATAAACCTCAGGTTCTCTAAATGTAGTTTTGCTTTTCTTTGACTCTTTATCAGATTTTTTTAAAGTAGCTTTAATACGTCTTGCGAAAGATTTTGCTTCATTTTCAGAATAAATTTTTGTTAGCTTATTACTAATTTTTTTTGTCTTAGTTAATAAACTAAGAAGAAAGAGAACTCTTTCTTTTCCATATTTTTTAAAAAGCTTTTTAAAAGCCTTTTTTTCTGATTTAAAGTTTTTATAAAACTTAACTTTGTATTTTCCTTGAGAACTTTTAATTTTAATCATTTTAGATCCTTTTCAATTTTTTTAATAATCGTCATATTCACCATGTTCCATGGCAACTAACTCATTTTTATATTTTTCTTTGCATTCATTACAAATACTCAATTGATTAAATGAATCACAAAAAATTACAGCTATTTTATGAGCTGTACCAACAGGAATAGTCCCTGAACAAATACCACAAGACTTTACTTTTCTTGTACTTTTTACGCTTTTCATTTCATAAAAATATGAATTAGATAAAGCTTCCTTTACTGGGTTTATAGACATTTTTAATCCTTTATTGTTTTTAACATTTTTGTTAATTTTTTTATGTAAACATTGTACAAATGTGCACTAATATCCATATTTCCACCACAAGAAGAATAAGCAATTTTATCTCTTTTCTTCTCATATTTTTTTATTTCCTTTTTTATCAAAAGAATCAATTCTTTTTTTAAATCAGATTTAATTGATTCTTCTTCAAACAATTTAAAAAGTTTTTTTATTTTTTTACTCTCAAAACCTTCTATTACCTTTTTTTCATACTTTGTCATTAGTGACTCCTTTTATAAAAGAATTAAATCTTCTTTTTTCACAATATCAGTTGAAACATACATTGTTTCTTCTGAATTATGATTACCAAAATTTCCAGCAATTGCAGAACTTTTTAAGTAAGGAAAACAATTATCTAGTTTTACCATTACTTCATTTTCTTTACAATCACCACAAATATCTTCTACTATTTTACCTTCACCATATTTTTTATGACGAACTCTTGTTCCAACTACCATAAGTTATCCTTTTTGGTGCATAACATGTAAACAACTTCTTTTTAAAAAAGTTGATTTATATTTCTTTGGATAGAATTGTTTACTATAAGACGGTTTGTCTAATAATAAATAATCCATGTTTTTTTTACTTGGTTTTATTTTAAATAAAATCTCAAGCAACTCTTCTTGACCGGGTTTATGACAAATTTCATAAACATGATATAGTCTTCTAGCAGAATTAATAGCTGCATGTATATTTCCTGTACCGGCCCCAACAATTACTGTTTTCATGAAAAATCCTTTAACGTAAGATAATTCTATCTTCTAGATATACATATTTTCGATTTTCTTTTTCCGCTTCTTCCGTCATTAAATTTTCTTCAGGAAAAATATCAAAAGGGTCATAAAGAAAATATTCTGAATAAGTATATTGAACTTCTCTTTCCGAATTAATATCTTCATTCATATGAATGATTCCAGATTTAGAAAGATCAACTTTTTTCTGTAAAATTCTTCCATTCATTTTATCTTGAACAAAAACAGTTAAACGATCTTTTAAAACAAATACAGGAACAGGAACTAAATTCATAGAAACAGAAAATTCAGAATACTTAAATGTACCTAAAAAATTTCCACTTCTTTTATCATTACACGATAATAAAGAAGGTTCAATAATTGAATTTTGATTTAATTTATCATATCTCATTCCAACAACTTCAACCTCTTCACCATTTAATTTAATTACAGTTTTATTTGGAAATCTACCTAATAAAACTTCTGTATATTTATTTTTTTTCATTTCTAACCTTTCTTTTTAAAATAATTTTTTTTGCTTCCCAATCACGAGTTAAATCACCAGTTGGTTGTAAAATCAACTCATAAACTTCGTCAGAATCAAATTTATCTGACTCTGTTGGTTCATAATCTGAAGCATGAAATTTAAACTTCATTCCTTCAAAGAAGTAAACCACTGTTTTACAAACTGGACATTCACTAATTGAAGCAGGTTTATAGCCTTCTTCAATAATATCAAGCTGAATTTTTGATTGGTCATAACAACCATACTGATTTCTAAAAGTTAATGAATTAACATTTAACTCTTTTGCAAATGAAGCCCAACAAGTCGCATTTGAAATATTTGCTCCTTCAGTTAAAACAATATTGAAATTAACGTCAATGCCAAATTTATTAACATATTTTGTTATTTCTTTTAACTCTTTAATTGACGGAACATTTTTTGTTTTAAAGATTTCCTTATTTTCTGTATCACTTAATGCATGTCGAGAGATATTAACATGATCAATACCTGTTAAATCTTTTTGCATAAGGTTAATTCCATTTGTAGTTAAAACAACTTTACGAATTTGACCTCTTTTTTTAGCTTTACGAATTAATTTCATTGTATCTTCAAAAACAGGGGATAATGTAGGTTCTCCACCAGAAATAGATATCTGGCTAATTATAGGAGGTAACTTCTTTAAAACTCTTTTTAAACTTTTAACAAAAGCACCTTCTTCTTTTTCTCTTTTCCAAAAACAAAAATCACAAGCAGCCTGACATGGGCCAGGTAAAACTAATGTAAAATTTGGATTTGCATTGTGTGTGTTAATTTTCATAACAACTCCTTTTAATAATTTATGACAAAAAAATAATGTCAATAAGTTGTTATAAGAGATTAATTTAAAGAATATTCCTCAAAAAGATCATAAATTAAAGAAGGTACTATTTTATGTTCAGTTTCTTTTAATAAACTTTTATATTCAGTCAAAGACAAAGAAGAAGGATCAATACTTTTTTGAAAAAGAATTTCTCCTTCGTCTATATTTTCATTTACTTTATGAATAGTTATTCCGGTTCCATAACCAGCTAAATAACTTTTTTCCAAAGCATTAAGCCCTTTAAAAGAAGGAAGTAGAGAAGGGTGTAAATTAATAATACTATATTGTTCAACTATTTCTTTTGGTATTTTTTTCAAATAACCTGCTAAAAAAATTAAATTATATTGATATTGAGATAACTGAACAGAAAGATCTTCAACCATAGAAACCTTAACCTTTCCTTTAAAATAAGAAAAAGCATATGAATCTTCTCTACTAGTAAAAATTTCTTCTATTTTAAATCCATTTTCATAAAGATTTATAGCATTTGTACCATTTTTACCAACAAATATAATCACTATTCATTCTCCTCTTTTTTTCTAATAGCACCTTCATATATTTTAATACGATTCCCAGATAAATCTTTATCAATAGTAAAACCACTCATTAAATGAGCCATATTAACTTGATTCAAAAGATAATCTTCATTATATCTATCTCCAAAGATTATTTTAAAAATACGCAAATCATATTCTTTCATTAGTTTAAAATATTCTTCACTTATAAATAAATATTTTATATCATATAAGAAATCTTTATCAATAGGTAAATTCTTTTTGAGAATAGGAATTAAAGAATGAAAAGAAATAAAATCATAAACTTTTCCCTCTAATAACTCAACCTCACCAATAATTTCTTCACAATCAATATCTTTTTCTTCACATTTTTTCCAAAGATTTTCTATATCTTCTTTTATTTTTTTTACCTTATTTTCATTTTCTTCATAAAATTCTTTTCCTGGTAAATCAAATTCAACCAATATCTTATTCATAATACTCTCCTAATTTTTAACAATTATACAAAAAGATTGTTTAAAATAAGATAAATACGAGATTTTTAATGACGAAATAATATATAATATTGGTATTTAAAAAAACAAAAGGAAGATACATGCAAAGAAGAATTTTAGATAAGATTGAAAGCTTACCTCCATTACCAAAAACAATTGTAGAGATAAAAGAAGTTTTAGAAGAAGAAGAAGTTGATTTGAATAAACTAGCAGAAATCATAGAAAGAGATCCATTTATTAAAGTTGATTTAATAAAACAAGCAAATTCTCCATTTTATGGACTACGTTCAAAAGTTGATAATGTTAAAAGAATTGTTAATTTATTTGGTATAAAACATATGAGAATGTTTATTCTTGAAAATATTCTAAAAAGAAATGCAAAAGAATATTTTGAGGGATATGATTTAACTGCTGGTCAATTTATGAATTATGTACACGATAAACAATATCTTTTTGAAGAGTGGAATAAAACGGAATTTAGCATGCTAGATATAAAGCATTATGTTTCCTCAATTATATTCATTGAAGATATTGGAAAAACAGTAATTGACGATATTTTAATTGAAGAAGGTCTTGCAGAAGAAATGCAAAAAAGAATTAAAAATGGTGAATCTGTTTCCAAAATTGAAAAAGATCTTGTAGGTACAACCTCTCATTGGGTTTCATATGAAATTCTTAGAAAATGGAAATTTCCACCAGAAATTTGGGAACCTATTCATGAATATGATTTAGTTGAAAAAAATGCAACAAATTCGTTAATTCTTTTTACAGAGATAATAAGAGTTGTAAATAAAACTTTAACTCTTTATGGAGATATAAACGAGAAAGCAGCAATAACTGAATTAAAAAAATTTAAATTCTCAGAAGAAAATTTTAGAAAAGCTTTAAAAAATTTCTTAGATCTAGAATTTGAAGAAGAATAATTAACTCAATCTTATAAGATTCATTTTCTTTTTTATAATTATGAATCTTATAAGAATAAATAAAAAGAAGATAATAAACAAATAATTTCCATTAAAAACATATACAAAAAATCCAATAAACAGAGATAAAACACCATATATATCTTCATGTAAAAGAAAAACTTTTTTTCTAAGCAATAAATCTCTTAATATTCCTCCACCAGTAGCTGTAATTAAAGATAATAAAAGTACACCAAAGATAGACATATCTAAAGATATAGCAGCTAATGCACCAGAAATTGAAAATGCAACTAAACCAATTGAATCAGCAAATTTAAAATAAAAAGAATCTTCTATATTTTTTTCATGAAGTTTAAATAAATAAGCAAAAAACATTACAAATAAAACTAAATAAAAAGACAAATTATCATAATATAAAGAAGGTATTTTATTGATAGAAATATCTCTAATTAATCCACCTGCAAATGCAGTAACAAAAGATATTATAAAAACACCTAGTAAATCTGCACCTTTTCTTGTAGCAGATAAATATCCAGATAATGCAAAAGCCAATATACCAATAATATTGAATGATTCAATCATATAAGCGTCCTTTAATTAAGTATTTATTTAGTAAATCTAATGTATAATTTTACTAAAAAAAGAATATAAAATATTTTAAGGATATTAAAAATGGCATTAATAGATACAAGTTCATGTATTACAAAAAGAATATTAAAAGATCCAATAAAAGAAGGGTTTATAAATATAGGAAAAGAAATTATTAAAGTAAAAATATATGACGCATTTGAAGTAGTTTCTTGTGCATTACACAATAGTGGAAAAGTAATAGCAACATATGCAGAAATAAAATTTCCCGTAGAAAAAATAATAGAAACTCCTTTTTCATATGGATTAAAAAAATTTTTTAAATTACCAATAAAAACTGAAACAATATATTTACATATAAAAGGTCATTTATATTCAGGTAGCTATTTTTCTGAATATGACCCAGAAAACTATATTGAATATGAAGAAATTGCAGAAACAGAAGAAGAGGCAAGATCAAAAAAAAGATTCCCTAGTTTATATAATCTAAGAAAACCAATGTTTGAAAAAGATATAGATTTGTTAAAAAAAGAATTTAAAGATCAAAAAAGGAGCATTGTATGAAAATAGAAAAAACAAAAGAAATTAAAGAAACAATAAAGTTTATTGAAAAAATTGTATGTGATTTCTGTGGAAAAGAAGTAAAAGGTAAAGAAACATATGACTCAGATATAACTTCTTTTTCTATTGAACCAGGTTATGGTTCTAAGTTTGATACAGAAATATTTAATATAGATATATGTGATTCATGCTTAGAAAAACATATTTTAAATAAGTTAAATCAAGACAAATATAATTAATATTATAAAAAAGGACAAATACATGGATAAATTAATTGAAATTATAGAAGAGATAAAAAATACATTTAATTTCGAAGTTGAAACAACTATTACAAATCAACATGGAGAAATTTTAATTGGAGACGAAGGTGAATCAGAATATTTTATAAGAATGGATTTTGAAGATTGTGCAGAAATAAAAAAAGTAAAATGTAAAAAGTATGAAGTAGAAACATGCATAAGATCAGAAATGAATAAATCTATACTAGAAGAAGTTCTTTATAAATTTAAAGATATTGGATTCATAGAAGTTAATATTTATGAGAATGGAACTTCTCTTTCGTTTGTATATAGAGAAGAAGGTTTTGACGAAGAAACACTTCTAGAAGTATCAACTCCAGGAATACATACTGAAGAACTTATATTAGGGGAAGAATATTATGTAGCTTTTACAAAATATAATATAGATAAAAATGATTTAAAAAAACATAAGCTAGTTAAAATTGATAGAATTTTTGGAAATGGTTTTTATTTATATTTTGAAGGTTTAGATAAAATCTATGTTAATACAAGAGGTCATATAAAAGAAAGACGTCCAGTTATAAATAGAATAGATCATGAAGTTATTGTAAGAAATAAAGAAACTTTTAAAAAAAGACTAATTCAACAAATAGGTGAAGAATATGGAGTTCTTTTATCCAAAGAAGACAATGAAAAATTAAATCAACTATTAAGAAACTTAACATACATTTAAATTCCTATAACAGTTTAAGACTATTTTTAGTTAATTTCTTATAAGGAGTTTAATATGTCATTAAACTGTAAAAACTGTGTATTCGGAAAAAAAGTTGAAAATTCTTCTCACCATATGTCTTGTCAAAGAATTCAAACACGTATTCAAAATGTAAATGAACATGGAGTAAAAAATGGTTGGTTTATCTTCCCTATTAATTTCGATATTATCTGGGCAGAATCTTGTAATGGATTTATTCCCAAAAATTGGAAAGAGTTACCGATTGAAAACAAAAAGACTATTTTAGGTTTTGAAGTTTTTAATTCAATAGAAGAAGAAAAAGTTTTACCAAGAGAAAAAAACTTCTATGAAATAGATTTGTCTGCTTCATTTAATAATGAAATTGACGAAGAACATTTAGACGAAGATATTGAATCAATAATAGAAGCTGTATCTCAAAATATATTAAAAACAACGCCTGAAGCATTTATACTTCAAGCGGTAGAAGCAATGTGTCGATAAGATACTCCTATCCTCAATGAGGATAGAGACTTTAATCTAAGTCTAAAATTTTTAAAGACTCTGATTCAATCGCTTGAACTTTTTCGTCAAGTTTACTTTTATATTCTCTTACAGCTTCTTTATACTTTTCAAGATCAGCTGTATAAGAATCAAGCATTTCTTCTTTTGTTAAAAAGAGTTTTATTCGTGTTTTCCAACCATACTTATAAAAAGGTATTTGACTTTTAGGCTTATCACTATTTTTATAAACAGAATAAACTCGAATATCAGTTTGATCATTATCATTTTTTTCTAAGTATAAACGCTGAGGTTTAACAAAACGTTGACCACTTCTATTAAAGCTCAATAAAGATTGATTTTCAACAAAATAAAGAGCATAACCATAACCAATAATATTATCAGTTCCCATTGTTTGCATAGCAGCAAAGATTTTTTTTATAGACATAATGTCTCCTTTATAAAAAATGTTCTAAAAAGAACTTAATATGTTATATTAATCTAAAAAATAAGATATACGCTCAAGTAAATAATCTAAATCTTCAATAGAAGAAATATGTAGTTGTCTGAGTACAGAACTTGAACTATAATAAAGATATCGACTAATAAAAGCTTTATTATCATTTAATGCAAAAGAATTTTGTGTATTACGATACTTCATTGCTCTCTCAAATCCTTTATCTAGAATACTTTGAGGTAAAGTATCAACTAAATATTTTCTATCAATAGAAAGCAAAGACGTAGCTAAAGCAATTTTTAAATCTCTAAATCCAGTAGAAGAATATTCAGAAACAAGACTAAAATCAATTCTTGAAGATAATTCAAGAGAAGTTCTGAATGAATCTTTTTCAAAAAATGGCTCTAATGTGTCAATATTATATAATTCAAATAAAGAAGCCGTTTTCATATTAGATTCATATAATCCACCAAAGAAAAAAGCTTGTTCATTTGACATAACCAGTTGACCAACTGAAATACCAGCCAATCCTTTTAAATCGTCTAAATATAATTCAAAAGACTTAAAAGGAAGAAAGTTTTTTGTAGTTCTTATTCTAATTCGAGAATCATTCTTTAGATCTTCAAGAGAAAACAACTTATTATCAATAGTAAAATTATCTTTTATAAAATGCATTTTTATCTCCTTTTATATTAAAATTATAACAATAAATAGCTTATAAACTGATTAATAAAAAGAGGAAGACATGAAAAGAATTTTAAATAAAATATTTAAGAAAAAAGAAGAAATATCTTTAGCAAAACATTTAAACAGAAACTATTTACTAAAAATAAAAGAAAGGAAAAATAAATGGAAGAACTATTAATAAATGGTTTAAAAGAATATGGATATATAGTACTCTTTATATGGAGCATTATGGAAGGAGAACTTGGACTAATAATGGCGGGAATTATGTCTTATACAGGAGATATGGTTCTTTCATACGCTATATTAGTAGGAGCCAGTGGAGGATTTATAGGAGATCAAATATATTTTTATCTAGGAAGATTTAATAGAAAATATATTCAAAAAGAAATGAGTAAACATAGACGTAAATTTGCATTAGCTTCTCTTCTTCTAAGAAAGTATGGCTGGATACTTGTTTTCATTCAAAGATATCTATATGGTTTAAGAACGGTAATACCAATGTCAATAGGTGTAACAAAATATTCAGCTAAAAAATATGCATTTATTAATTTTATAAGTGCAATAGTTTGGGCCAGCATAACTATTCTTCTTTCTTATTATTTTGGAAAAGAAATGTTAAATTTATTATCTATACTAAAAGAACACAAAGAGGTAACTTTTTCAATAGTAGCAGTTATTCTTTTTTTAATAATTTATTATTTCAAGAAAAAAACTGAATAACTTCTTCCTTTTTTAAGGAAGGATTAAGTTTTATTTATATATAATTACACATAACAAAAATTTACAGGAGAACAAAAATGGAACGTGACGAGGATATCACGGGGAGAATGTTGACTTAAAAACATAAAAACTTTTTCTACAAAGAAAACTTCAACAACTCCCCCTTAAAAAACAAATCAAAATAAAAAATCTAATGTTAAATAAAACTTTTAAAAAGCTATACGTATATCTACAATACTGGTCCATTAGCTCTAATTGGTTAGAGCAGTGCCCTGTCAAGGCGAAGGTTGCCGGTTCGAATCCGGTATGGACCGCCATATGGCTCAATAGGCGAATTGGTCAAGCCACCACTCTTTCACAGTGGAGATTTCGGGTTCGAATCCCGATTGAGTCACCAAAAGGCGCTATGTTAGAAACTGGTTATCTGGGCTCCCTTTCAAGGAGTAGTTATGGGTTCGAGTCCCATTAGCGTCACCACAAAATGGCTTATTAGCTCTAATTGGTTAGAGCAGCGCCCTGTCAAGGCGAAGGTTGCCGGTTCGAATCCGGTATAGGCCGCCATGGCCCTATGGATTAATTGGTTAGATCGCTTCCCTTTCAAGGAAGAGGTTCTGGGTTCGAATCCCAGTAGGGTCACCACAAAAAAGAAGGTCCCATAGTTTAGTTGGTTAAAATCCTGGACTGTCAATCCGGAGAGAGGAGTTCGAATCTCCTTGGGATCGCCAATGGCCCCGTAGTTTAATTGGATAGAACACTAGGCTTTCAACCTGGCAGAAGGAGTTCAAAACTCCTCGGGGTCACCAAATATGACACTCTCGTCTAAAAAGCTTTTTAGATTCTAGATAAAAAAGTAGATATAAGGACGTCTCTATTGTCGACAGAAGAGAAAATGAAGGTTAGAGTCCTTCGGGTGTCACCATAAAAGAAACTACCCCAAAAAGGGATAGAAATATCAATGACTTCTAAGAGCACTAATATTTTTAGTATACTTTTGTCCAAAGCTCCATTCAGAAGCTTGAACTTTTTCATTAAGAGCAAAAGCTCCAACTATAATAAATCCTATAATAAATAATGATCCAAGAATTTTCATGATACACCCTTTTAAATAATATTAAACTGTTATAAGAATAAACTTTTAAAGTTTATCAATAGCCGCCAATAAACGTTTTTGAAAAGCAACATATGATTCAGAGAGATTTGGTCTATCTAAAATATAAAGAATATCATTTCTATATGAAGTTTTTAAAAGATTTAAAATATACTCTTCATATTCAGAAACCTTTTCTTGGTCAATATATTGCTCTGATAATTGAGACGCATTTACATATGAAGAAGATTTTTCATTAAGATAACCTTCTTTTAAAAAAGAAACAAAATTATCTCTTGAAAGATATTTAATCAATCCAGACATAATATTCATTGTAGTTTTATTTCGATTTTTTATATTTTCATATGCTCGTAATTTACATGCATTATCTATTGTTTTAAAATTTGGTTTTCTGACATTAACATGTTCAGAAACATATCCAACCCTTCCAGATAAAATCAAATCTTTGACATATTTAGAAGAAACGAATTCAATATAAGCAGGATTAACAAGAATATAAAAAGGTAATTCAAGCAGAGAAGCATTACCAAAAATAGTAAATAAAACCTCTTTTAAATCAGCTTTATTTAAAATAGCCTCTTTAAGATCAGAAACAATAATTTCTTGAAGATTAGAAATAAATTGTTCATAAGAAGAAAAAACAACCTCAATTTTTTCAGTACCTTTTAAGTTTTTCTTAAAAGTTTGTTCAGTTACAGCAATGTTCATAACATGCTCCTTTAATAAATATTTTTGACAAGAAAGTCAATGTATTGTTATATTTATTAAAATAAGAATTGGAAGTAAAACATACAAGAAAAGATATACTTTACGAAGAGGATTCATAATCTTTAAACCAATATTCCAACCTTCTTTAAATTCTTCTAATTGTTTTTTCATAAATAAACTCTTTTTGTTTTTATTATATCAACTATATCCTTTTACTCTTCTTAACTTTATATTTTTAATCAAAATCAAAGCTCTTTTTGATTATAATATACTTATAACAAGCTATGACTTTTATTAGTCAAATTTTTTTATAAAGGAGATAATATGGAACTCTTTATCAAAGAGTCAATAGAAAATTATCTAAAAGAAAACTTTTTCCCATTTAAAGGAGAAAATTCTTTAAATGAAACCCTAAAAGAAATGGGTTATCAAGAAGGGAAAAACTTTCCAACTGAAGGTGGTATAAAAGCAAAATATTTCTTTCATGGAAGAAGTATGGCTAAATACTTAATGGTTATGTGGAATGAAGATAAATTAGCAATCTTTGTTAACACCTCAACATATAGAAATCAAGTTCAAATTGTATATGTATCTGATTTTGAAATTCCAGAAGACGTAAAAGTTTTCATAAAAAGTACACAAGATTCTTGTACATTTGATCAAATTTCAAGATACAAAGAATCAAAAAGAACTTCAATTATGGGAGTTTTAAAAGAACAGGGTAAAGACTCTTTTATCCCAGCATATGGTTATTTTTATGGATTCAATAAAGATAGATTTGAATCAGTAATCCTAAAAGATACAATGCATTTAGAAGAAGCACCAAATCTAATAAAAATTCTTGAAACTTTATCAAGAGTAAGATTTTCAGGCCCAGCAAGTGCAGTTAGATATACATTTGCAACTTTACGTAAAACAATTGCATGTCACAATACAGACAAAAAACCTTTAAGCAAACTCTCTGAAAAACAAAGAAAACGATTAAAAATCACAATGACAAAAGATATGTTTAAAAAGCATGCATTGATCATAAAAGGATCTGAATTTTCATTTAGAAATGATTGTCCAAAATTTGAATGGTCATTTACGAAAGCTTATAAAGATCAGTTTTTATTTAATAAAGATATAGCCATAGCGATATATCTATCTGATTTAAATTTAAAATATTCTTTTGAATTAGACGAGTTTCTTGAATTTATGGAAGAATTCTTTAATGAATTTATAAATACAGCAATAGATATCTTTGAAGAAGAAGGTGAGAAGATAATAGAATCATATGTCAAAAGATATGATCCATTTGAATCAAGCTTTAATCATTCAATTGCTGCTCCATATATATTAAAGGAATTAAAAAAGTTTAAAGGTTCAATAGTTTTTAAAACAGACGACGAAATGAGATCTGACTTTGAAAAATATGGAAGAAAAAAAACATATAGTGTTCCAGAAGGACCACAACCTACAAATGAAAATATAGAACTTCCTATCATAGACATTGACAATGAAGAGGAAATTCCATTTTAAAAGGAGATAGAATGATCGAAAGAGCAATCATTAAAGCAATAGAGGAAAAGTTCTTTCCTTTTGAATCAGAAGATCAGTTGGTAGAAGTACTACCTGAATTATTTGCTTCAAAAGTTGTAAAAGAACAGGAAAAATATGGGTGGAAATCATATACATTCATGTTAGAACAAGAACGTTTCTTAGGAGTAGCTATTATTACAGGAATAACGTTTGTATTTAACGAAGTACAAAGAAAACTAGTTGTTACTGTAAATATAGGAGAAGAAGATTTTCCTAGAATCTTAGTAGTTTCAAATATAGAAGACGTTGCAAAAGATATAGAAACAGAGCTAAACTTCTTATATGCAAATGGAAAAAACTTTATATACGTATATTGTTCAACTCCTGAGAAAAAAGCAAAAAAAGAACTAGCTGACTATGGTTTCGAAAAAGTAAGAAAAAGTGAAATGCTTTTCTATCTTCTAAAAGGAAATAGAAAAAAAGCATTCATGGGTTCAAACAATAGAAAGTTTAAAAAACCAATAGTAATTTTAAAATCATTACAAACTTATTTCATGAACAAACTAGCATATACAGATAATTTATCTGATTTAAATGCAAGAAGAACAGTTGCATTAATGAGAGACATTAATGAAACAATCTTATTTGAAGTTTTCTTTCCTAGTAAATATAACAGAGGAATTTTAACAAAGTACAAAGCATTGAATCAGAGATCTGTATTCATAGGTTTTTATATCTATGATAAGTTAATGAACAAAGTAAAGTTCAATGAAGAAGAGTGGCATTCTTTTATTCAAGATATAAAATTTTCTTTTGAAAATGAAGCATTAGCAATATTAAGTGAAATTGAAGAAGCTGTAATGGGTGAAAACCTAAGTACATTACCTTCAAGTACATATAAACACTTAAAAGCTGCGTCATTTAAAAGAAAAACAAATTATAGAGAATCGAATTATCTTCCAAAAGAAGACATTCTTACTAGTATTGAACTATCAAGAGCAGTTATTGCAGAATATGCCGACGATTTGTTTTCAGGTAATGACTATATGTTTGCCGAACACAAAGAGTTAATAGAAAAAGGTATAAAAGAGATAGAAAAAATCTCTGAAAGAAAAAATATAAAATGGTCAGATATCAAGAATGAAAATTCTCTCTTCGACAGAGTAATTCAAGCTGAAGAACCTGACGTGGACGATACACCATTTTAACCCCTTCTTTACAAGAAGGGTTTTTAAACTAAAAAAAGGATAAAAGAATGAAAGAAAAAGCATTTATTGGAATATATATAAAGAATTTTAAACCATGGAAAGGATTACTTTCTTTAACAGAGGAAGTTAGAAATACAGAAGTATCAGGTGTCTTTGTTATTTCTCGCTGGGACGGAAAAATTGGTTTTCCAGGTGGATACATTGAAGAAGGAGAAACAGCAATTGAAGGAGCATTAAGAGAACTAGAAGAGGAAACTTCAATTATTGTAGAACCTGAAGAGCTTGAATTAATAAGTGCTGATAATGGAGTGTATTTTTATGGAGTAGAAAAAACAATTGAAGAAGTTATTAGATATCAAAAAGAAATGTGTGAATCAATTGACTATGGAACAGAAATAATTGGTTCAACAATTTTATACCTTGGAGACTATAAAGATAGTTTTAAAAGCTTCATGAGTTATCCATTTGTTAAAGAAGCAAAAGTTCAATTAATTGAATTAATTAAACAAAAAGAGTTAAAAAATGATTTCAAAAATGAAAAAGTGAAAGAAAAGTGAAGTTTTCACGAACATTAATGAAAGATTAAGGGTTTTTTTAACTTGCATTAAGTTTCTTTCCTATAAAATCTAAAGTATGAATTAGATATTAGAAAATTTTAAACAAGGAAAAGAAAATGACAAATTTTGAAAAAGTAATTATTGCAAACAGAGAACTACATGAAGACGAAAATCTTTTTAATAAACGTATGACAGAAGAAATGCTAGCTAAAAAAGCTGGATTAACTGTTGACGAAGTTAAAGAAGTAACAGAAGGTGAAAATTTAGAAAAATTTTATTTTAAAACAAGAGAACAAGCAAGAGAAATAAAAGTAGCAAAAATAAGAAATGCTATTAATAAATATTTCGAAGAGGTTTATTCATGCAAAACAAGTTGAAAGAAGTAATAGCAAAACATTTAGAAGTTCCAGTTGAGAAAATAGATTCTTCAAAAGAACTAAAAGAGTTAGGTTTAGATAGTTTAGATTTCATAGAGATTATTTTAGTTTTAGAATATGATCATGACATAGAGATTCCAGACGAAAAACTTATAAACGTAAAAACAATTGAAGATCTTGAAACAGTTATAGAAGGCCATTTAAATGAGCATAATTAAAGAGAATCCAGATATTTTTGGAGAAGCACCTTTCAATCCAAAAGAAAGTCTAATGTGTTTTGGTTTAGAAATTGCACCTTCCTGGAAAGAACCATTTGAAAAAGGTTTAAAAAAGCTCAAAGAAGAATTAAAAAGACAAAATAAAACAGATTTTAGGATTGTACAAGTAAAAGAAAAGTTTGGTTCAATGTGTATACATGCAAAAAATACAAACGAAGAACTGAATAAAATTCTAAGAGAAATAGAATCTGAATGTTCTAGATACTGTGAAGAATGTGGTGCATATGGTTCAAAATTAAGAAGAATAGACGGTTGGTTTTATAATTTATGTGAAGAATGTGCTAGTAAAAAAAGTTAGCTGCCCTGAAAGGGTTATCAGAAAGTCTATAAGATATATAGGACAGCTAAGGTTGAAAAACTCTATCACCCCATATTACCGGAGTTACTCTTCTTAACTTGGTACCACCAAAAAAGAAAATACTCCTGTAATAGAGCTGCGCTATGAAGAGGTGCTATAATCAGCAAAAGCTAAAAAAATATAACTCCCCATAACTAAAAAATTTATTTAATTACGCCTTGAAAAAGTATTATGTCTTTGTTATAGATCATATTTTAAAAAAATGTTACAATCTAAAAAAATAAGGAGAAATAATATGAAAAAAATCATTCTAAGTATTAGTGCTATGGCCATAGCTAGTACAATGGCATTTGCAGGCTCAGCTGGAGCCCATTTTAAAACAGAAGACGGTACACTAGGTGGAATCGTAGGAAACAATTTAATATTTATTTATAAAGATAATAAAGCAGCAACAATAAAAGACAAGACAAAAGTAGGAATCATGTCAAATATGTTAAAAAAACAACTTTGTGAAAAAGACAATACAAGAAAACTTATTCAAGACGCAGGCCTTCAAGTACTTTTTATCTATCCAGATAAAAATGTTTCAGAAGCAACCGTTATCTCAGTTAATAGCTGTGATTAAAACTTTTCGTCCAGCAATTCTTGCTGGATAATCTCCATTTCTGGATATTTTAAAGCAGTTAATTTCCCTCCAAAAACAGCACCTGTATCAATTAAAGCAAAGTTATTCATTATCGTCGGTTCCATATAAACAGCTGTATGTCCAAAAATATTAAAGAAATCTCTTTTCTTGTCTTCAACTAATAAAATTCCATTTTTAAAAACATGTCTAAATAGAACTTCTTCTATCTCAAAATAAGTATAAGATTCAAGTTCTTCTCCATGAAATTCATTAATAAAAGAATGAGAAACTACAAGATCCATATGTCCAGGAACTTTATATCTCTTCGCAATAGGTAAAGAACAGAGAAATTCCCTATCTATAAGATATTGTTCTTTATCATATTTTTCTAATTTTAAAGGTAATCTATTATATATATTTTTTATATCATATGGATAGAAATAATTTTCTAAACTACTGTCTATTCCCCAATTAGAATTATATATCTCCGGAGATAAATAAGGAATTGAAAAATTATCAACAGACTTAATAAATTCTAGTTTAGAAAATTCTAAATCATGATTACCTAAAACACAGTCAAAATTATTAGATCGAACAAAATCAATAACTGCTCTCGAGTTCGGACCACGATCAATTAAGTCACCAGTAAATACAATTTTAGCGTCAGACGGTATCTTTTCACAAAGAGCTCTTAATGTATTAATACAGCCATGAATGTCTCCTATTACATATATAGACATTATTTTAAATACCTCTCTATAACTTCGTCAACCTCATTAGCATTCATATCATAAACACCTGTTTTCATAGGATCCAATCTAACTCCATAATAAGCTTCATACTTAACATTATCGTCTTCAATTAAACCAGAAGCTTTATGAACCAACCAAACATGAAATGTCCATATTTTATCTAAAAGAACATATCCAGCATAAAGATCAAAGCCTTTTTCTAATGCATTCTGAACATATTCTTTTTTACTTCTTTTAGGCCCAGTCTTTAAAACAGATTCATTAATAAAATGACCCCTATGAAGATATCTTAATAAAGATTTTCTTGTTTCATGTATATCTGGATCAAGATACGTACCTGGATATTTTTCTTTTAAATCCTTATATAGTAATTCAACCGTATTAATATGTTTTTTCATTTGTTCAAAGTTTTTTTTAGCAGCTTCTTCCATATTTTCTATCATAATAATTCCTTTTTTTAAAGAATTATACTTTAAAATTAAAAAACAAATAAGATCAAGCAACTAATTTAGTTTTCTTTCGTAACCATTCTTCGGCGGCAATTACTCCTGACTTATGAATAGGTTTTTCTAATTTTTGTTCTTCGTCTTTTTTTATAGAGAATTCAAGTCTAATAGTTTTTCTACCTTGTTTAATCTCTTTTAATGAAATATTTAAAGAAGTTTTTTCATTTATTTGCTTAATAGAAGGAGTTAAAACTCTCTTTTTAAAATCAAAATAATTATCATAAGAATGATTTTCTTCAATATCTAAGATAAATTTAAGATCTTCGATAAGAATCGTATAGAATCCAGAAGTTTTATATTGTAAAAACAACATATACAACCTCTTAGAATAAAATGTTTTTAACTTAGATATCTCTTTATATGAAGTTTGAACAAAAAGACTTTTAAGTTCAAGTAAATGATTTTTTAGTTCTTCCGATATTTTAAGAACAAGAAAATTCTTTTTAAGATTATATTTAGCAACAGAGGCCCAGTTAACAAAAACAACTGTATTATCTTCTTCTTTTAGTCTAATTGAATTAGTAGTTAATTCTTTACATACCGTCTCAATATATTTCCTATTAATTCTTTTTTCTAATTTATTTTCAATTTCTTTGATAGAAATGTTAAATTCTTTAAAATCCTTGTCCTCTTTATATATTTGAGCAAGGAATAAATGAAGTATATCAGTAGAGAGAGCGCTTAAAGTATATTTAGCGGTATTAAGAATATTACTTTGTTTTACAACTTTTCGATCAGTTAAAGTTTCAACAACCATAAAGAATCCTTTTAATATTTTTAAAAGTATACCTATAAATAGCTGTTAGATAGCTTAATCAAAAATTGAAAAGGACAGCAGAGATAAAAATCTCTACTTTGTAAAAAGAATAACCTTACTAAAAATAAGGTTATTACAGGAGCTTGATAATTCTCCTGTATCAGCAAAATTTTGCTGACAATCTTTTTTGAAAGAAATATAATCCGCTTTACTATCAAAAGCAAAACGAAAAATGCTTCTTCTTGGAGCCGTATGAACTCCGGCCATGACATAAACGTCATTACCGAAGCGAGAAGCGAGACGTTCGTCCATTAACTGATCACGCCATGCGTGAACATTAGAGACACTTTTTACTCCATAAACATGGAGATTTTTTGTCCCTTTCTTTAACCCATTAAATAATGGGTATTTCATTTGCCCATTTCTAGGCGCATTAATAAGTGCTTTTAAAGCATACTTATCAGTTTTTTTACTAATATATTTAGCCTGAGCTTTATGCCCATTCTTTAATACTTCCACGATACCGTGGATTTCACCAGCTTCTACTGAAGCAACTATTAACAATACGAATAAAATGATTTTTTTCATTTTATCTCCTTTTATAATTAGAATTTTTTGTTATAGCTACTTAAATCAAGTTTATTTAAATAAGTTTAATATATAATAACAACAATAAAGGAGGAAAAACATGGAAAGATCGAATAAAACATTTGTTCTTATCAGAGATAATAAAGAATATGGATTTCAATTAGAAGCAAAAAAGAATGAATTATTAAATATAAATGAATTAAAAAAGAGCTTAAATTTTATAAATAAAGATATACAAATTTGTGTATATGATATAAAAAGTACATATTATAATTTATTTAAATCAGTATTTAAAGATTGTAAAAAAGAAAGAAAAAATAAATATAATGGACAAAAACTATTTTTAATAAAAGGTGCTGAACATTCTTATTTATACACAATAAAATTAAAAGAAAAATATGAATCTATGAAATTAAATGAGCAGCAAATTATAAATAGAATAGACGTCTTTCTATTAAAAGATATAGATTCAGCATTTGATTCAGAGAATTTTATAATAAAAGTCCCACATGATAAACAATATTTATTAACTTCAATTATAGAAGCAGAAAGAAATTCAGATTTATTTGTTGGAAGATTAAAGTCTACTGGAAATGATTTAATAATATGTGAGTATTCAAAAATAGCAGAAGCAGAATTAATTGAATTTCAAAGAGAAGATAAAAAAGAAATAGAAGAAAGTTTAAATTTATATATGAAGGAGAAAAAACATGACAAGAGTAGATCATTTAGCCAAAGAATTAGACACTGGCTTAGAATCAGTGGATAAAAGTTATTTCAAAGGATTTAAAAAAATAGAAGAACGAGTTAAAAATATAGGGATTAATTTAGACAATTTTGAAGATTTTAAGGATAAGGAATCTTCTAAGCTAGAAGAGAGAGAGTCAAGATTGGTTACTTGACTCGTTTAACTACGTGCAGCTTTTAGTGCTGCATTAATTCCTGCTAAGTCAAGCTACTCATAGCCTGACTCATTTCTTAACACATGAACCCCCAATCGAACAAGTTGTTCGATTAATGATTCATACCCTTGACTACGAAACTCACCGCCTGAATGGCGTTCTCCGTTTACGTTAACAACCCAATTTTCAGAAGACATATTGCCTCCTGAAAAACTATATTCTACAAGAACAGCAACTGTTCTTTTTCTTTTAATTTTTAACATTATTTACACCTTTTAAAAAAATTTAATTGTTAAAAGAACAAAATTCACAAAGATTTAAGTAGAAATTTAATAAAATATAAAAAATAAAAGGAAATTTATGAATTTATTTATAATTTTATTTACTTCAACAATTATAGTTATTAATTCTTTAATTGTTTTCTATCTCTTCTAAAGAAATGACGTTAGAGCAAAAGCTCTAACTAATACTTGCGGCACCAGAAGTCTTTTTAAAAAGACTTTTTTGTTCCCCACTAATTTTAACTTTAGAAGCACCAGAAGCATTAATAGAAAGTTCCCCTAGACACTTATATGAATTTAATTTTACAAGAGCTGAGCCAGAAACAGCAACAAACAAATCATTTAAAGTAAATCCAGAAATTTTAACACTAGAAGACCCACTACAATGTAAAGTAACTAAATTTTTATTAAAATTTATGATTTCATTAATATTTAAATATTTTAATTTAGCTGAGCCTTTAACAACAATTTTTTCAAGTTCAGATAATTTATCTAAAATATTAATGTTTGCAGAACCACTTATTTTTAAAGATTCAATATCAAAAGGTATATCAACTTTTAATACTTTGTTTTCACATTCAGTTTTTGATTCAACAATATCTTTCCCTTCAACAGTATTACCAATAACAATTGTAGAGTTAAAAATATTTTGAAACGAACCAAATATACCCTTAGATATTTGACTAGTAGAACAAGAAATACTTTCAGGTGAAGAAACTGTTAAAGTTTCTCCGTCAACAGAAACACAAAACTCATTCTTTGGATTAGTAGAAACCAAAACACCATTTGATAATACAGCAGAAACACTACCTTTAATAATAACTTTACTAATTTTACTCATAACAACACCTTTAATTTTAAATTTTAGATTATAAAATAATCATAATATAGTTATAAAACAATTTTGCATAAGTTGTCGTAGTTTCTACACAAGTTGTCGCATTAAACTACACAAGTTGTCGTATTAAACTGCACAAGTTGTCGTACAAACCTACACAAGTTGTCGTATAACTTTCTCCACAGACCCGCAACCATGGTATCTGTGAGGCGCCTAAAAACCTTTAAAAACCTTCTATAAAAACTTTAAAAACTGTCTACGACAATTTTTACATAAAAATTAAGAAAACTTTAATACAGGATTAAGATTTATTTAAGAATTTATATTATTTTTACGAGACAGACAAACTCTTTTAATTCTTAGAATAAGAGTATTATTAACCTTAATAACAACTTAAACACATTTCGACGGAGAGAGACAGAAGGGTATATAATGAAGAAATAGACTCAAAAGCATATAAAATACTTCTGAGAGCAAAAAAGAGTATATATAGACATATATATTAAACAAAAATAACTATCTAAATACTCTTTAATTTATTTTTGATAATATCAATTTGATTAATTAGTTTTAAATAAGAAGAATATACAGAAAAATTTACTTCAATCAACTCCTCACAAACTTCCATTCCAGTTAAAGGACAATCTACTTCATGAATACCTTCTGTATATTCTAATGGAAAAGATTCCACATGCATTATTTCACACACAGAACAAAAATATTTAAAATACTTTTTATCACTAAAAAAAGCCGGTTTTAAGAAACAATAAAAATATTCTAAATACTCGTCTCTAAGATCATTATTATATTCACCTACTGAATATGTCGCATAATCATAAAAATCGTCTTCTAAGACACTAAAAAGTTCTTTTTTAGATATATTTGTCAATACATGTATTTTTTTTATGAAATCAAGTTCAGGAAAAGAATAGTTATTGTCTTTTAAACGAAAATTTATAAATTCATTATTTTTATCAAAATCCCAGCAAAAAACATAATTTATATCAGCAAAAGAATATAAACCAAAATAATAAATCCATAGAATAGACTTTATTTCTTCTTTTGTAAAAGTTTTTATATCTGCTTCTGATAAATTATTTAAAAAAGATAAAACTTCTTTATTTGTTTCTTTATCATTTGATCCATTATAATAAATTTCTGAAATTTTAGATTGAGGTTCGTCATTAAAAAAACGTGGGTTAAATTTAAAATCTGAAAGTGTCATTTTGTATCCTTTAAGGTTTTTAGAAGATAAAAACCCCAATTGGGATTTTAGTCTCCCAATTGTTAGATAATGTAATTATATCAATACTTAGTTTAGAAACACCTTAAATAACACTAGATATACTGTATACAACTCTATTTTCATTTGGATAAGCATGTAAAGATTCAAAAACTAACATTCGATCTCTATTAGCCACCTTGATCACTGTTACTGGTTTAAAAGGAAGATTTTCTGTACTTGGGAATTCAACATGAAGAGAAGGATCAATAGAAAAATAATGTAATAGGTGATCAATATCTTTATTTTTATCAAAAATTTCAATTCTAGTTGCAATGAAAAGACCATTAATTTCTTTAACAACACTAAACCCTTCATTAAATTTTGTTCTAAAAACAGAATCTTCTTTTACATTAACGCATGCTAAAACTTCTGTTAAAGAATCGTCAATTGAAAAAAAATGACTTTCTCCAATAATTCCAATTTTTACTTCATGTTCCTTAAATTTAATCATTTTTTCTTGTAATACAGTAAATTGATTAGTATCTACTGTTTTATCAAATAGATTATATTCAAGGATATCACATGATTGGTCTTTAAATTCAATCATAAGAATACCTTTTTTCTTTTTATTGTACACAAAACATGCTTAAATAGTGTTTAATAAATTTCTTTATCTAACCATTTATCAAATGCTTTTCTAGGAATTTCTCTCAAAATAGAATCATATTCATTTTTCATTTCTTTATAAAGATAATTTAATAAATATTTTGCTTCAACCTCAACAGATAAATATCCAGGTGACATAACCTCTTCACTTATAATATCTTCTATGGTCCCATATTTATTTAAGAAATTATTCAAGCCAATACCATTTAATTGCTGCTTAAAATAAAAAAGCATTTTTAAAAAATCTTCTTCAATTGTTTCCATAATTAATCCTTTGAAATAAAAATTTCTCTATCAAATGAATATTCTGAATTACCAGGTAATTTTATTATATACGTACCAGTAAAATCATTAATAACTTCTTTTTCACAATTTTCTGCACATGTATCTTGCAAAACAACATTTTTATAAGACGGAATAACATATTTTATTTTAAGTACTTTAAATTTATCACTGTTATTCGTAACAATAATCTGTTGAGTACTTGATAATTCATATGAATCATTTTTATACTGAGTCGTTATTACTTTTCCAGAAATATCAAATAATGTTCCAAGAGATAAAGATATTCTTTTATTTTTTGCAGTATCCTCTATGTGACTTTCTCCAACCAATCTATATGTTCCAATAGAGTCTTTTTCATAAAATCTAATATCACCTTGAGGAAAAGGTATTCCTAGATTATTATCTGAATTATTAAGAAATTCTATTTTATTTTTAAATTTAAATGGAAAAGTACCATTTGAAAAATTCAAAGTATATTCACCAAAAGAAGAATAGTAGATATTATCAGCGTCAATAAATTTAAAATCTTTTAAAGTATTATTTCTTAATGTCACTTTATATGGAAGTGTATACATATGGTATGCATTTATTTTTTCTTGTTTTGCAGTAGGGGCAATTGATTTCATTACCATAGGAATCATTTTTCTTTTTTGTTTAATTGTATTTAATTTTCCAGCAACAAATGATATGCTTGTATCTTTAAAATCAATTCCTGTTTTATTTTCAACAGAATAAAAACCCTTTAAATGTATATTTCTATGCTTATCTAAAAAAGCAGAATAATTAGAATACCAGGTTAAACCATTTGTTAAATAAGAAAAATGTAAAGAACTATATTTATCTTCTTTTGAAGAAATATTTAAAGTTATTGAAGCTCTTAATTCTTTTGGAACTGAATCAAATTTTATAAATTGCTTATCTCCAAGAAAAATAGAACCATTGATATCTCTTATTAAAAGAGGATTTGATTCTTCAATAGTTACTGGCTTATTTTTATAAAGAACTCTTTTTCCTTTAAAATATTGCAGTAATGAAGTTGAAGACAACTTATTTAAATTATATTCTTTTGAATTTAAAATCAATCCTTCTTTTAAAGAAAACATTGTACTGTTTGGAATTATCTTTTTAGAAAAAGAATTGAGATATATAATATTTTCACCTTTTTTTAAATCAACAGGAATAGTTGAATCAACATTTGCAATATTATTATAAACAGTTAAAGAATTTGCACTTAAATAAAGAGAAAGAGATAAAGAGAGTAGTAATTTTTTCATAAATTTTCCTTAAATTGAAGTTTCCCCGAAAGTGGGGAAGATTAAAGGACTTTATTAAAGAATTGAATTTTTTCTTTATTAGAAAAATTTTCAAATTCTTCACGAGTAATTCCAAAAACTTTCGTTTTTCTTTGAATACTCGGACGACGTCCTCTGACACCAGCAGAAATTAGATCTATCTGGTTTTTTTGATTAATCCAGTCTTTACAGACAAGGAAATAATCATTTGTGTAAACTTCTTTTCTACCAAATCTAACAGATTTGACAGAATAAAAAGTTTTACCCTCTATAAGATATTGAACTGACTGAATAGCTAGTTCTTTTATCTCTTCAAGAGGGATTGGCCCCTGAGCCAAACGAATTTTCGTATGAGGGGCAACTCTAAGGGAAATCCCTGTAATTGATTTTGTAATCTCTGAAAGATTACGAAAAAACTCGTGAAGTTCACCAAGTTTTTCCCAGTCAACAGGGGCCTCAAATGTTTCCCAAAAGAGAGAGTATCTCTCTTTTAATGTGGTTGCATTCATGATACTCTCCTTTTGAAATAGTATTAAACTGTTATAAGAATTATATAGTAAAAAGATTGTTAAATGTAGAAAAAATAGAAGAATTGTAGAAACTACCCCAGATTGGGATAGAAGAACTATCTGTATGTGATAAATGTAGTATCACCTACGACAGTTCTTTTTTCACCAAAAGCATTATAAGTGCTTTTGGTTGTTTTAGTTTTGGACGCATATTTTGCGTCAACGCTTTTTATACTTGCAATTGCTTTTATAAGCAAAACAATTGCAAAAGTAATTGCAATAATAAGAATTGAGAACATTTGGACACCCTTTAAAATAAAATATACTCTGTTATAGAAACAAAATATTAAAAATAAACACTTTTATTATTTAAATTTTTTAAACCATTAAACTCATATTCTAATTTATCTTTTCTGTATAACCCTTTATAGACATGCGTCATATCAAAATCATAACGATTGATAAAAATTCTAGAATAGTCATTTATCATTTCTTCTGCAACAGAAACTACTGGTTTAGAAGAACCTAATTGCTTCAATGATTCGTCAATTAAATAAAGCCCATAACCTTTTCTTTGATATTTATCTGAAATTCTAAGAGCACGAAGTTTCTTTTCTGCAAAAGAATCTTTAACAATAGATATTCCAACAAGACCAGATTTATTCTCAGCAAGTATCATTTTATCACTACCATTAATAATCCCTGGAACAACTTTATCCCAGTACCAATTATTAAAGTCAGGATAAAGTTCTGACAAAGGTTTTAGAATATTAAAAGCAGAATATAATTCTGTTAAAGAGGACGGATTTCTAAATACCATAAGAAACCCTTTAAATGTGTTGAGCTACATACATGACAGAAATCATAAAGCCCATTGAAAGTAATTGATTAGAAGCTCTTTTAAGCAACATTTGAAGTGTGTTTGTGTTTAATTTGTTGGCAGACATTTTAAACTCCTTTTGATTGTTTTTACATAGAAATTATAACATTTTGGAGTTTAATTTGTGCTTAAAATAAAGAAGGAAGAAAGCCTTATTACTATAAGACTTTCTTATGTTGTACAACGTGTTTTCTTTGATAGAACTTCATACTTATCAGATTTCTATTTAGATCTTAAAATCTTTACATAAGAAGACTTCAAAGAATAATATAATTCTTATATAATTATATGAGCCCATAAAAGGGGAAATATCTCTCTACTCCGTTTATTTTTATATTATAATGGTTATTCGCTAAATTCAATTTTTTGAAAAAAACAAATAAGTAGTAGATAAAGATATTTACTTCTAGAGAGTAAAATCTAAACCATAAGCTGGTGCTCTCTTAACTACAAATTCTACCTTCTTTTTTCTTAATAGTTTATTAAAATTTTATATAAATTAAAGCTTTCAATAGATATAATACATTATTATTTATAAAAGGATCAAATATGTTTTTATCGAAAAAAGAATTATCAAAAAGAATGTTTAAACCATTGATTGATACTTATTATTTCAACAAGAAAGAAAATTTTTTCAAGAAAAATAAAAAAGAACTTGCTTTATCTTTTGATTATGATCTTTGTGAAATTTCAAAATCATATGGAAAAGAGTTGTTGAATTCTTGCTTTGAAAAAGAAGTTTTTATTAGTTCAATGAATGAATTTCACAAAACAAAAGTCTTATATGGAATTAAAAGTACAGGAGATAATTTTGGTCTTTTTTATAATAGAGAAATAGCTCCATTCTATGTATATCTAATTAATTCATATGATACATTCACAATTAGGTTTATTGCATATAGTATAGACGACTCTTCATATGGGTTTTTTCTATCATTAAATTCAAAAGAAGAATATGATAGAGTACTAGAAGATATAAAAGAATGGTTAATCTCTTTTAGTGAGTTACCTCCTATTCCAGAATTTGAAAAATACTGGAATAGTAAATATAAAAATATTAACTATGATTACAACTAAAAGGTTATAAAATGAGAAGTACTATAATGAAAAAATGGTTAAATGAAGAGGAAAAGATAAAGAATTTAAAACCATTTACAAAAAAAGTAATAAAAGTATGGACCCAGGATAAACCTTTTTATTCTTGGGACCATAGACTTCAAATATTCTTTATTATCTTAATAAAAGTCTTTAAAGAAGAAGCAATCAATAATATTCCAAATATATATATTTCAAAAATACTTGGAGGCTTCTTTTTAAAAAATAAATATCTAATAAACAAAACAAAAGATATAGATAAAGAAATCTTTAAGCAAATCATAGAAAAAGAACTATTTACAACACTTTTTTTAAAAAAAATATTTCTAGTAAATAAAAAAGACGCAAAAGTATTATTAAAAAACGAAAGAATTCTTTCTAATATTCATAAGAATTCATTTTTCAGTAAAAAAAACATAAATGAAGTAACAATAGCTTATGCTAAATACAAAAAAGACATAATTGATTTTCAGGAGGAAGAAGATATAGAAAATATAACGCTATATAATAAACTATGGGGTTATCATAAAAAATTCAAAGGTCCACATATAGAAGGTATATATAATTCATTTACTTATGAAACATGCGAAACACCTGAAATTATGTTCTTAGACAATGCTTCTGATTGTTGTCAAGGATTAAATAGTGCAGGAGAATCATGTATGTTTAGTGGTATAAGTCAAGAAAATGAAGGATTCATAGTAATAAGAAATAAAAAAACTGGACTAATATTTGCACAAACATGGATACGAAGTATCGGACGAGGAATAATTTTATTAGATTCAATAGAATTTAAAGGTGATTTCAATAAAAGTATAGGATACACAGTACTGCAAATAATTAATGATCTTAAAAAGAAATATAAATATGTAGCAATAGGTCTTTCTCCAAATAAAGAAGAGTTAAATGATTTTTTAAAAAATTATGTAAAATCAGTAAAAAGATTTATAAAATTAAAAAGATTTATAAATAGAAGAGCTATTCAAATATCTGAAAATAGAGAAAAAGAATTAAATATATATTTGAATGATTGGTTTACTTCAACTTCAAGTTTTGTATATACAGACGCAGCAAAAGATATTCTTATTTTCTAGGAGAGAAAAACTCTCCTAAGATATAAAGATTTTATCAAAGAATTCTGGATCAATTTGAGCTTGTTTCCAATTATTAGACCAATGTTCGTCAGTTTGAACATGACCTTTTCTTACATATTTTGCAATACTTTTAGAAAAATCTTCGTTTTTAAATGCTTCTACTTTACGAACAACAAAACCTTCTCTTTCTGCTGATTCATTAAATAAAGAGGGTTTATCAATTTCTTTATCTAAGAAATCTCTTAATTCTTTTTCAGAATTAAATACTCCTCTAAAAACAACAGGAACTGTTGGTATATTTAAAAAAGAAGCAACACTTTCTACGTCGTCCCAAGAATACCACTCGTTATTATAAAAAATATTAAAAATATAAAAAGGAGATTTAAGAAAACCATAATCAATAGAATGAATTCCTTGCATATTTTCACCATAAATTCTCATATCTCCGTCAAGTAAACCAAATGATACAAAATAATCATTTAAAGCTTTTAACATAGAAAAACTTCCATGAGAAGCTGGTTCAGAATGAGTTCTAGCATAAACTTGTTTATTTGTTAAGCAAGCATTACCTCCGTCAGCCTTTTCTGTAATAACAATTTCTTTTCCAATAAAATTTTCAATATCTTTTTGATCAAGAGTTTTATCGTCTGAATGAATTTCAGGAGAAAAAGGAAAATGCATTGTTCTATTATATTTTGACATAATAAGTCCTTTTTTATTGTAATTATAATATAAACATACTTATATTAAGCTTAGCCCCAAATGGGACTATGCAATTAATCTTCATGATCAATTATAATATCGTTTTTATTTTTCATTATTTTTCTCAATTTTAATTTTTCAATTGGTGAAAGATTGTCAAGAACTTCTTCTAAATCTTTATCAGGATTAGAAAGTTCTTTTTTTTCTTCTTCTTTTCTCATTTTATTTTTGATATAAACAATTAATGTTAATACAAACCAAAAAATAATTAAAAATTGAGCATTTGTTGAAAGATCAGACCAACTTTGTGCAGCTGGATCAATATAATGTATAATTGTTTTTGCAAGAAGAATCCATACAAGTACAAAAAGACTTAAAATACCACCTAATCCTGAAAAAATACTATAAGCAATAGTTTTTTCTTTAATTGTAAAACTTGTAGAGCTTATTGCAATTAAAAAAATTGCAAGAAAAAAGAATACGATAGTTGCAACAACATAATAATAAACTAATACCCATTCAAAAGCATTAATTAAATTTGCACCAAAAGTACCACCTTCCATAACAAAACCGAAAACAAATAGAAAATATGAAAACATAATTTCTCCTTTTTATAAAAAATTTAACTATACATAGATAGTCTTAACTTTGTTATAAGTATGTTTTAGATAATATAACATAAATATATTATTAGTTTAAAAGGAGAGAATATGTTAAGAAAAACAGCAAAAGAAATTGAACAAGAAGTTCAAAAAACAAGACCAATGGCAAAAACCAAAATTAAACCAATTGAAGTTGAATATATGCTTGGCGGTAAAAAAAGAAAAGAAATTTTCAAAGATAAAGAAAATCTTTTATGGGCCCTAAAATTTCAAAATCCTATGTTTATTAAAGAAATAAAAAATAAATATAAGGAAAAATTCGAAATTTTTGGACTAGGTTCTTCAATAGAAGTTAATATCCTCTCTTCCTAAAGGGAAGAGTCACGTTTAAAAAAACGTTTTTCTTTAGCTCTATTATATTGAGCACCTTTTCCTCTTAAAGGTTTTTTAACCTTACTTCTCATATCAATTTCTCTTCTTTGAGATAATAAAATATTGTAATCACGCATAATAAACTCCTTAAAGTAATAAAATTTAATACAGTTATAAGCTTAACTATGTTAATATTTTATATATTAAATAAAAGGATTTTTTTATGGCATTAGATATTATAGGAAGAGAAGTAAACCCAGGAGATTTAGTAGCTTATAATCCACCACATTATAAAGGTGTTGAAATTGGGATTGTAAAAAAAGTAAATCCAAAACAATTTAGTGTATATATTGTAAAAAAACAAAACAATGGAACATATTTAAAAATGAATTATTCTCATGACAGAATAGCAAGTGTTGCTCTTATAAATGACAATACAATAACAATACAAGGTTTATAAAATGACAGATAAAGAAATTGAAAGCTATTTTGCATTAATATTAACAATTTTTGGAATATCATTATTTGGTATGTTATTTGGAAGCGATTCATGTTTTGGTTTCCAACATTTTTTAGGATATGATCAATATTTTACAATAAAAGGTGTTTCTGTATCTTTTTATAAATCAAGTAATTATCTCGTAAATAGACCAATAAATTATATAGGATATGTATTTTTATTTATCAGTTTTTTAATAACTTTAAAAATAGCATTAACAAAGAAATGTCCAATGATTTTAAAGAGAATTGATAATTTTTCGTTTATAAATTTATTACTCGTAAATTTAGTCGTAATAGAAATTACTATTTTACCTTATGCTTTTGAAGCATTTATTATTTTTCTTTTAGGTATTTTAATCTTTTATACTTTTCTAAAGATATACAAAAAGATAGAGAATAGTTTTAATAAAGCATGTAAAGGTGATAAAAATGAAAGCAAAATTAATTAAAGAATATGAAGATATTCTAAACGAATTAGAGCAAATAAAACAAGATAAAGAATGGCATGCTGAAGGTAATGTAAAAATTCACACATTAATGGTCCTAGAAGCTCTTTTTTCTGACAATGAATTCAATAACTTACCAGAAGAAGAAAAAGAACTCCTAGCTATTGCAACGATCTTTCATGATCTTGGAAAAATATATACAACAAAGGAAGAAAATGGTCGAATAATTTCGCCAAATCATTCAAAAGTTGGAGCAAATGAATTTAGAAAAAGATATTTTGATTCTTTTGAATTTGAAAAAAGAGAAGCAATAGCAAATTTAATAAGAAACCATGGATATCCAATTCATTACTATAAGAAAGAAGAACATGATATTGTAAGACTTGCTGAAGTACTTAATACAAAGTATTTATATTTACTTGCAAAAGCAGACGTAAATGGAAGAATTTCAGAAGGAAAGGAAGAATATTTACTAAATATAGAATACTTTAAAGAGCAAGCAGAAAAATTTGTTTGCTATGGAACAAAAAAAGAATTTTCCTCAACATTAGAAAGAGAGTTTTTCTTTAAAAAAGGATATATTTATAAACCTTTTGAAAAATTAGTATCACATGTAATATTATTATCTGGCCTTCCAGGTGTAGGAAAAGATCATTATATAAAAGAAATAGATTTACCTGTAATTTCTCTTGATCAAATAAGAAAAGAAATGAAAGTAAAACATGGAGACAAAAAAGGAACAGGCCATGTTCTACAAAAAGCAAAAGAAGAAATCAAAAAACTTTTAGCAAAAAAAGAAGATTTTGTTTTCAATGCAACAAATTTAAATAAAAATAATAGAGAAAAGTGGATATCTTTATTTAAAGAGTACGAAGCTATTGTTACGATAGTCTATATAGAGAAACCATTAAAAACAATTTTGAAACAAAATAAAGAAAGAGAAGATTCAATTCCAGAAGGAAATATTTTAAAATATTTAAAAAATCTAGAGGTACCAACACCTGACGAAGCAAATTTTATAAAATATGAAATTTCCAAATAATTTAAGTATTTTTTAAGGTATTTTCGAATATAATACTGTCATGAAAACGAAAGAGAGCGTTTGAAATGGCGCTGATATTTCAATTAGGCTTGGCTAAGATAGCTGGTAGTAATACCGGTGAAGGACATGTTTCCTTAGCGATATGTCACCAACTTTAGTTGGTCAATCCAAGCAATCTCACAGACTATAAAGCGTAGGACTTTATAGCTTTCACTGTAATAGTGGAAGGTGAAAGGGACGATTAGTCTTTTAAGAGTAACCTAACTCTCCTATCCGAGTGCGAAAGCCAGTAGGGTAGGCTCCTTAATAGGGATATTAAGGATTGGGAAGAATCCACTAATCTAACTGGAACTTGGAATGAGAAGGATAATTGTTTAAGTGTATTAACCCACACAAGAGCTTTTATCCAGTTGTTAAAGTTTTTGGACTGGAAACAGGACTAAGACTTTTGCAACCGTCGAGTAACTGGGAGGTGAAAGACATGAGGCGAGAGGCATTCAGTGATCCAAAAGATCATGGAACCTCCGGGGCAGCTCGTCTCAGCTAAGGTTGCGTTAATAACTCAATGGTAGAGTGTTCTTCTTATACAAGAAATGTTGTAGGTTCGATCCCTGCTTAACAACTAAAAATGCAAAGCCTGCCCCGGCACTTAACGAAAGCAGCCTAATTCCTGACTCTTCGGAGAATCAGGAGTCTCAGAGGTCCGCAAGACTGACGAGATTTTATGTGGATTTGCACGGTGAGTTTAGCGACTCTTTATTGCTCGCAAGGCAGACGGAAAATGAAGCATAGAGTAGTTAAGTGTGACACCGCAAAAGCTAGCGGTTTACAAGATAGCGGTTGTGTTGCCAGACCAATTCGTCCGAAAGGAGAGTTGGTGGATAAGTCAGGAACCTGCGGGGTCGCACCCAATGGATAATCTGAACGAACGGGGCAATGTAAAAGGATATAATCTCAGCCTTTATCATATAGCAGAGTAGAGCAGTTGGTCAGCTCGCTGGGCCCATAACCCGGAGGTCGTAGGTTCGAATCCTTCCTCTGCACCCACTTTAATCCCTCAAAAAATTTTAATAAAAATCAAAACATAAGCTTAAATTAATATAAATTTTACTATAATAAAAAGAAAAAGGATTTCTTTATGGGTAGTGTAGGTTTTGTAATTTTATTTCTTGTTGCTTTAGGCATTATTTCAATAGTAAAAAGTTTAACTCCTTTTAAATGTCAATCATGCTCAAAAGACACAAATCTTAATGACAAAAAAGAAATTAGTTGTCCTGTATGCAAAAAAGATAAAGACGTCTGTACAGAATGTTATGACAATACATGTGATAGAGTTTCAAAAAAAGGAATATGGTGTTGTCAAGACTGTTATGATAAATACCATGAAAAGGTAAAAGACTTTATTGTTGTTAAAGCTCAACATGTTGGAAAACATAAAACAATTCAAAAAGACGAAAACATTTCTCATTCAAGAGATTACAAAGATAGAAATAGAGGTGTTGAGGAACTTAAATATAGAGGAGTAAAAAAAGGTTATAATGCCTTAACTGAACTAAGTTTTAGAAGACAATCATATACCCATGGAAATGGATATATTGAAAATTTTACAATAGCTTCTGGTAAATTTGCAAAAGTTGAAAAAAGGAAACAAAATGGAAAACGCTAAATTCTCTTTAAAAATAGAAAATGGAAAAACAATAATAGAAGAACTGAATGAACAAGCAAAAGAGTTTAAAAAAGTTATGACAAAAGAAATACCGAATAAAGACTTTCTATTCATTTTATTAAATAGTATTTGGGAATTAGATTTTGATAAAGAAAATAATAAGCAAATTTTTAATGTTGACGTAAATGGAACATTAATTTTCAAAGAAGAAATCAAAAATGATTTAGGAGGAAAATAAATTGGAAAAAATAGCAATAACTCTAGACATAAAAACAAATTCAATCCATATATTTGGAAGTGCAGGTGTTCAAGCAAGTATATTTCTTTTAAAAGAAAAGTTAAAAGAAAAAACAATAGCACTAAACCTACTTTCTAAACTAAAAAAGAAAAAAATAACAAAAACATTTGAGAATAATCAAATGATTTTAATAATAGAAGTAAAAAAAGAGTATTTTTTAAAAAAATTTACAAATAAAGTAAAGGGAGAATAAGTGAATTCATATAAAAAACGTACAGAATTAAATGGGAACAAAAGTCCATTTACAGGAAATATAGTTGCTTTACACACAAGATCTCCAAAAAAATTTGAATCAGAGATAGATATGTCTTTAATTATTTCAGATTGTTATCACACAATTAGATTACATAGTGAAAGTGAAGAGTTAGAACATGTAAAAGAGTATCTTAAAAAACTAAAAAAATTAAGAAATGCTATAAAAGAATATGAAATCTTTTTAAAAAAGGAATATAAATTATGAAAACAAAATTAGATCACTTACTTGAAGAAAATATATTAAATCTTGCTATTTATATAATTTTATATTTCATAGCAAATTACGTATATAATACATATGTAATCAATGGAACTTATTCAAAGGAATTTAATGTATTTGCATTGGGTTTATATACAGTAATGTTCTATCAAACAATAGCTTATGCGATAGGTATAAGTTCTTTATTAGTAATTTCAAAATTTCAAAAAGAACTATCATATACTACGTATATATTATATATAGCTTTAAAAATAATTTTCCCTATTCTTGTTTTAATAAATGTTGGAATTAATCTTATGTAATGGTGTATCCTCTGAGATTCGAACTCAGAACCTTCCGGTTAAAAGCCGGATACTCTACCAATTGAGTTAAGGATACATGGTCCACCGAGCTGGATTTGAACCTGCGACACCTAGATTTTCAGTCTAGTGCTCTACCTACTGAGCTATCGGTAGTTTGGTGCAGCCTCGTGGAATCGAACCACGACCCCAGGCTTTTCAGGCCAGTGAACAGTCACCAGATATTCGAAAGCTGCATATAATGGTGCGTCTACCAGGAATCGAACCTGGCTCCCAGGATTAAAAGTCCCGTGCTTCACCGACAAAGCTTTAAACGCATATGGTGTACCCTCTGAGATTCGAACTCAGAACCTTCCGGTTAAAAGCCGGATACTCTACCAATTAAGTTAAGGGTACATTTGGTGCAGCCTCGTGGAATCGAACCACGACCCCAGGCTTTTCAGGCCAGTGAACAGTCACCAGATATTCGAAAGCTGCATAATGGTGCGCCTACCAGGAATCGAACCTGGCTCCCAGGATTAAAAGTCCCGTGCTTCACCGACAAAGCTTTAAGCGCATAAAATGGTGTATCCACTAGGAATCGAACCTAGAACCTTCTGATTAAGAGTCAGATACTCTACCAATTGAGTTACGGATACATATGGTCCACCGAACAAGAATTGAACTTGTGACACATAGATTTTCAGTCTACTGCTCTACCAACTGAGCTATCGGTGGATAAAAATAAGACATAAAAATATCTAATTTTATAATTGATTAACAATAATAATTTTTATAAATTTGTGATTTTGTTTTGTATGAAGGGGAAAAAGAAAGGTACCGTCTCGAGTTCCTCTATCATACGGTTGGACTTTAGCCTAACCGTATGGCAGAAAAACCATTAACGGTTAGGCTAGCTAAACTTAAAAAAGTGTTTGTATTTGAAGCCTTTCATTTCTAATTCCTTTGTTTTGTTTTTTTTGATAGACGTATTATGACACGAAATTACTTAAACTTTACTTAAATTTCATAAAAATTATTTATTTTCTAAATAAAATTTACAATCACCATAAACTAATCCTAAAAGAATAGAATATGTTTTCATTTTTCGTTCACCTTGAAGGTCTCCCATTTCCTTATAATATTTCTCTTTTTCGAGTAATAAATAGAAATCGTCTTTAACTTTTTCAAGATTTTTTTGATTACAAGATAACTCTTCTAATTGACTTTCAGAAGCATATAAACTAATAGATAAGAGAAGCATAAATAAATATTTCATTATTCATTATCTCTCTTCTTATAAAAGTCGTCAAGATTTTTAAATGATAATTTGACTGAAGGACCACGTTCAATTATAACTTCGTCACCCTTTTTAAGTTTAAATACTTTTGTTTCACCGTCTATATAAATTGAACAACTATTTCTTTCTGAATCAATACGAACTTTAAGTTTTTTATCTAATGTAATATGTTCATTAAAAGCTTTATCTTTTTCTGCAACGATTGAAGCAACACCAATAGTTCCATTTCTAAGATCTTTTAAAATTTTTCCATGATTGTTTTGGAAAAAAGCGGTACTACCTATTGCTGTTGAAAAAATTAGTCCCATTCCTTTGATATCAAAATCAAAAGAACCTATTCCAGAAATATAAAAAGTATTATAATCCATTATTCTATTTCCAAAAACAACGTCATTTGTTGCAATAGCTTTAAAAATATTATATTTTGTACCATTACTTCTACGTCTTTTTACTTTAATTTTTATGGTTGGAGTTTCAATAGTTTCAAAACGATAAAACTTTTTATCATGAAGATCTTTTACAGAAACTTCATTCATAAGAAAATTCTTTGTTCCATTTGCAATACCAAAAAAAGGAACATTTAAATGTTGATACTCTTGAATTGCATGAAGGAGACTTCCGTCTCCACCAGAAACAAATATAATATCAGGGTTTTTTTCAAAAAATGTTTCTGATTTATTTTTTTGAAAAAATGAATCAATTTCAGTTGTTTTATTGAATGTTGGAATATATAGAATTTTCATAAATTTCACCTTAATTATAAATATAGTGTAATTATATCTAAAAGAGATTTAAAGTATTCTTATAACAATACAATCTTTTATTTAGTTAAAAGAAAAATTTATAAAAGGAGTATGTTATGAACATGCCAAAATTATCTGAAATTGAGTTTAATGAAGAAGAAGTTCTTCTAGAAAACGGAGACATTATTGAAGTAAGAAATGAAAAAGTTGTAAATGAAGAATTATCTGATTTAGAACTCATTGCTGACGATTTTCTTTTTTCATGGATAGAAGATATTAATATCCTTGAAGAAGCTATGAAAATTCATAGGGAAAAAAGATATAATAGAAAATATATCAACTCTCGTAAATATCTTGTAAAAGATAAAAGAAATCTTTTTCAAAAAGCTTATCCAGTTTATCCAACTCAAACAGATAACAAACTTATCTTAGATAGAGTTTTAGATATTGACAATCTATGTATTTTAAATCAAGAACTAGTCAGAAAAGAGTCTGAATATCGAATTCAATACATTGATATTGAATACAATAAAAAATTTGTATTTGGCTCTCTTGTACCAGAACAATATCAAGGTTATGCAATTATTGTAAACAATAAATTTGATAATTTTACATTTATCAAATATAATAGTTCTGAATTTAAAGAACTTACATATGATTACATTTCTGAAAATCTTATTTCTATCAATGATAGAGAGCTTATAGATTATCTGTCTATTGATAATCATAGAATAAAAGGTGTTGCAAAAGTAAATAGAATAATTCAATATTCTAATAAAAATATCTTAAATAAATATAACATGAAAGTTCACTTTTATGGAAAAAGAGTTATTGGTAATTTCTTTGTAGAAAATACAAAACTACCAGTTTATAAACTTTTTTGTCATTATGAAGGGTTTAATATAACTATTCAAAATGAAAAAGAAGATATCAGAAAAGAAATTGAAGAAGGAATTGAAAGTTATGAACAAGAACGTCGTGACTATGAATACTTTCTTTATGAATGTGACTACGAAGAAGACGACTATTACTTTGATCCATATGAAGGATTTCCTGTTAAAGAGTTTTTAGGAATGAATGTCTTTTACTATGAAGATCATGGCAATTATGATTTAATTGAAAAAAAAGAAGAGGAAATAGTGTATGACGATTGTGATTACTACTATGGAGACGAAGATTTTTTCAGTGATATGTGTGAAGATTATTGGAACTAAAAAAATCTAGGGATAAATTCCCTAGATAGCTAAGCTTTTAAAGATTAATTAAAATCCCATGTAATACTTGCAACGATTTGTGATTGGTCAATATCTGGACCACTACCTGCGTCTGTTTCAAAACTCATAGTACCACCTTTATATGCTAAATTTACACCAACCTTATCATTGATATGATAACCAATTTCACCAGTATAAAGAACACCATGAGTATATGCAATATTACTAATTGCAGTTAATTGATAACCAACACCTGCACGAATAGTAAAGTCTTTAATAGTATAACCTGTATAAAGATCAAGATCAGCACCATAAACAACAGAAGAATCGTCATTATCAATTGTCATATCAATAAAAGAAACTTCACCATTAAAACCACCACCAACTTCAATTCCACCTAACAAAGTTGTAGGAATCATAACTTTTGTACCAAAAGCAATACCAGAACCAGAATAGTCACCTAATGTCGTATATGTATATCCAAAATGTCTTTCAACAAAACTATCAGCAGACGCAGCTGAACCAAAAGCTAACAATGCACACAATGCAATCAGAATTTTTTTCATGAGTTTTTCTCCGTGTTTAATTTTATTGTCATGAGACCAAAGTCAAATAACAAAATAATTGTACAGAGTTTTTTATTAAAATTTCCTTAAATAAATGATTTTATGTTATAATTTTGGCCTATATTATATATAGTATATAGTTTTTGTTTTTATTGATATTTTCTTTATTTTTGTAAATTTTAAGTCATTTTTAAGATTTATTAAGCTATAATTCTCTTATGCGTAATGGGAGTAGGCACCCTTAGAAGTTTTCTTGTTTGGCTAGGACCAAACTTAAAAACAAAACATGGGCATGTAGCTCAGCTGGTTAGAGCCCTCCGCTCATAACGGAGTTGTCACAGGTTCGAGTCCTGTCTTGCCCACCAAGAATATTACATTATATAATTCAAGGATTACATAGTGTAGTTTTCGGACAAACTACCCGTTTGAAAAGAATGGTTTTCTTTTCCTCCTTGGCAAACGAGAAGATTTGCCCTATTTTAAATGATTGTAATGTTTTATAGTAAAAAACATTTTCAATAAGTGGCTGTCCGGCTGCGAAATTATCATTTTATTTAGATATTTTAGAATATTTAAGTAGAATGATATGGCATTCTCATTTAGGAAAAGTGTAAGACTATTTATAGTTGAAAGGTCAATTAAGACGCCTAAATGCTTATAACGGCCTATGATAGATATACCATAGATTATAGGCCAAGATATGAAACAGTCTTCTAACATAATAGGGACCAGCCGAAAGGTATGGAATATCGGAGAATGACCGATCTGTTTCACCATTTTAACGAAGATAGTATAATGATCTTCAAGTCAACAGTTATCTGATAGATAATTTTAATGAAGATTGTGAAAGAGTATGGGAAAGTTGACGTTCTCAGGTAGGTGCAAATCCTTCATACTATCTTTAAGAGACTTAGCTTCCAAGTGGGTGAGCTAGATATATGTATGTAAGAAGACATATATTGTTAACGTTCATTGCGGAGTAACGCCCGAGAAGTAAGCATAACTGGCTCATGATACTTATAATCAGGGATAAAGTCCAGAGTCTGGGGAACGGGATACCAAAGTACCCACGATATACGTTCGTAGCTCAGTTGGATAGAGCAACGGTCTTCTAAACCGTAGGTCACAGGTTCAAATCCTGTCGGGCGTACCAAAATTTCGAACAGTATAAAGAATATTTAGGTATTTTTTATACCGTTCGAGTTTTTTCATGTTTTTTCAAAAACGAGGGGGATCCTGTAATATGGCGCCTATGGATCTGTTACCGAAAATAGAATAAAACATGCACTTAATTATAGCTTCTGTCGTCTAGTGGCCAAGGACACTTCCCTTCGAAGGAAGAAACATAGGTTCAAATCCTATCGGAAGCTATATAATATGTTCTCTTAGCTCAGTAGGTAGAAGCTCCTCCCTCTTTCGGAGAAGGCCCGTGGTTCAATTCCACGAGAGGACACCACAAAAGGTTATTAATATGATAAAACTTCTAATCGAAAAATATAAATTCAATAAAAAATTCAAACAATATATAAATAGATTACAATGGATATATTTCAAAAGACAAGAAAACCCGAATTATGCAAAAAAAGATTTATCTACGGTTAGTTATAAAGGAAAAACAATATCAACAAAAGTATTTATGAGTAATTCAGAAGAGACAACATTATATTTGATTTATAATATATTAAGAGATATGGAAAATTGTAATTTTGATATAGAAAAAGATAAAAAACTTTTCATATCTATTCTAAAGAAAAATAGATTTCCTTTTTTAATTGATAATCTTTCTTTAACCGAATTATACTTAATTATAAATAATGAAACTTTAACAAATAAAAGATACCAAATTAGTTTATTTTTAGAACAAAATTTATATTCAAAAATATATAAAGAAAGAGTTCTTATAGCTTTAAATAAAGTAGACAATGAAGAAGATCTTGACGAAATATTAAATGGTTTAAGAAAATATGAAGATAAAAAAGAAGATACATTTTTAATAACAGACAATGTTATTGAATTACTAAAAAAAGCAAATTATCTTCAAAAATCTTAGTATTTTAAAGTTAAATTAAGTTAATTTTTGATATTATTTTTATATAAGAAAACTTATGAGAGAGATTTAAGATTTTTTTCATAAGAGTTTGTAACTCTTACCCGTTGTTTCTGGGTTAAGAAACTAATGTAGAACTTCTTTTCAAAAAGTTGTTTTTCATTACCTTACCTCCACAGTTTTTCAGTTTGGCCCTTCGGGGCCTTTTTTAAAACAAATTTATAACCTCTTTAAGATATTTTTTATCTTTATGAATACCCTTAAAAATTAATTTTTCAATAGACTCTAAAAATTTTAAATAATCTTTATTATTTTTAGAATAATCAAGTTGTGTTTTCAAAAGATATATGGATTCTAAAACATTTGCACCGGCCTCATATAATTCTTTACCAGAAAGGGAAATCATTTTATTTAATTTCCCTTTTAGTAATGAATAATATGCTGAAAGAAATTCAGAATTATTCATTTCATACATGGCACTATCTTAAAAGAGTTAAAATACTTTGTTGAGTTTGTTGACCCATTTGAAATGCATACATAGCTGCTTGATTTTTAATAGACCATTCATTAACTTGATTTTGAGCTTCAATAAGATCAGCGTCTCTAATTTGAGATTCAGCGGCTCTAACATTCTGTTCTGTAACTTGATTTACAGAAATAACTCTATCAAGTTGATTAGTTGTTGCACCAACTTCACTTTGAATTCTATTTATTTCTGAAATAGCATTATCAATAATACGCATTGCATTTTCTGCACCTTCTTGTGTATTTAAATTAATATCACTTAAAGTATAGTTTTCAGTAGTTACAGAATCTAAACCAGAAACAGAAGTTGCATTTTCAATAGATACACCATTAGAAGAATATAATTTTACATATCCATAATTTTCACCAGCAGTTAATCCAGCTTTACTAGCACCACCATTATTTTCAGTAATATGAATATTTTCACCATTTTTAGAAGTTAAAGATAATGAACCATTACCATTAATAGAAGCTGTTACACCTGTTTGATTTGATATAGCATTAATAGCGTCAACTAATGTACCAGTACTATCATTTTCAGTAACATTTACTGCTCCAATAGATACACCATTAATTGAAAGATCACCGTCAGCAATATAACCACCAGTAACAGCACTACCAGTCAAATCATTATATGCTTTTGCTGTAACACCAGATTCAGCTGTTGTATCATTTATTGAAGCAGCTAATAAATTAGCTCCGTCTTTTGTTGTATTAGAAATATTAACTTGATTTACAACAGATCCATTTACAGTTAAATTAGCGTCAGTTGTTCCAGCAGAAACAGCACTACCTATTGTATAAGTTGTATGACCTATTTTAGAAGTTTCAGTTGAATCAATAGATATACCTACTGTTTGACCAGCTTGAGCACCAACTTGAAATGATTTATTTGTAAATGTACCATTTAAAAGATTTATACCATTAAATTCAGTATCAGAAGCAATTCTTGAAAGAGACGACATATAATTATTTATATCAGCTTGAAGAGCTCTTCTAGAATCAGAAGACGAAGCGTCAGAAGCAGCATAAACAGCTTTCTCTTTCATTAATTGAAGAGTATCTTGATAACTTGATAAAGCACCGTCAGCAATATTTAACATACTATTTGCGTCGTTTGCGTTTTTTGTTCCTGCACTTAAACCATTAGCCTGAGTTAAAAGTTTATCAGCAATTGATAAACCAGACGAATCGTCCGCAGCACGATTAATTCTTTTACCTGTACTTAATTGTAAATTATATTTATCCAGTTCTCTTTTAGAGTTATTTATTTGAAAAATAGAATTTGAAATTGATTGACTTAACATAATGTCCTCCTTGTTTTGTCATTGAGCGTCCTTGCTCTATAAAAAATATCGACAAAAAAAGAAAGACTTTAAGGTTTATTTAAGGTTAGAAAGGTTTGAAAGCTCTTTTATTTTATTTTGAAAATCAAAAACAGAGATATTTTCAGAAGAAATGCCATTTTTAGAAATTTTAAAATATTTTATATTTTCTGAATTAGGATTAAATACAATGATAAGTCTAAAATGTAAATTTAAAAAATCAGTTTCTTTTTTCAAAGAAGAATAATCAAAATTATAATCATGTGGATTTTTATCTGTTTCAACTTCTGATAAAAAAACAAATCGTCTGGTTGATTGAATAAAAAACTGTCTAGTTATTTTCATTTTATAAAGAGAAATATCAAAAGATAAACGATCTTCAAAAATATCTCCACTTAAATCAGGCATAATTAATTCTCTACGATAAGACAAACCTTGTTTTGATTTTTCTTGTTGTTTTAAATATTCACTATTTTTCCCTTTAATAAATGAGATAGCTTCGTCTTTTGATATTAAAGTAGAATTAACCTCATTAAATGAAAATGGAAACTCTTCACAATTTTTAAGACAAAAAGAATGTAACCATTTATCAAAAGCTTTGAAAGAGTAAAATCTTTTTATTGTTTTGAAATGAATATCGTCAGCAACTGTTTTACCATTTTTTATGGTATCCCTACCAAATACAATATTTTCTTGTTTCATGACTTTTATTTGTTCACCTAAGTCAATTTCATTTCCATTTCTATCTTTAACAATTGTATTTTCCATTGCATAATTAATATAATAGATTTCTGCACCAAGAACTCTTTGAGCAATATCAAAGGCCTTAAATTTTCCTTTATTCTGTCGAATATATCTATTCATATGACTAGTCATAGGAGTAATATAATCAACTTGATTCTCTCCTCTTTTTAAATATTCTATAATAATTGGCTTACCTGTTTTTTTGTTAATACCAATGAAATCAAAATTCATAGAAGAATATTGAGGAACTCCGTTTAAAATTTTTTTCATAAATAAAAATTTAGATATTTCATACATATCAAACTCCTTTAATATAACTATATTATAGGTAATATTCACTTAAACATAGGTTAATTTAAAGCTTTACATAAGGAAAATATTGTTAAAATAAAAGAAAAAATGGAGTCATTATGAAAAAAGCATTAAAAACAATGAAAAAAATAAAATCACATAAAGATTTAGAAATTGGAAAATATTATTTCTGTAAATCAAAAGGATTTCCTCAGTCAGAAGTTAGAATTATGAAGGTTGGAGAAATTTCTGGAAGAAAATATATAGGAGATAATAGAATTTGGGCAATGGAAGGAAATGATCAAGCAACAGAAAAGTATAAAATTATGGGACCAATTGAAGTTCCAGAAATGTAAAAGGATTAAATAGTGTCAACATTACTAATTGCAATGTTTCTATTTATATCTATGATAATTATGGTTATTGCTTCTATGATATTAAATAGATTAACTGAACGAGATAAAAGAGAGCGTTATCTTTTCTTAAAAAATAAAGAAAAAGAAGAAATATTTAAAGAGATTCAAGAAATAAAAATTCTCTTAAAAGAAGGGTAAATCCCTTCTTATTTTTTAATCTTTTTATCTAAGACACTATCTACTAAACCATATTCAACAGCTTCTTCTGAACTCATAAAAAAATCTCTATCAGTATCTTTTTCTATCTTATCAATAGGTTGTCCTGTATGTTTAGCTAAAAGCTTATTTAAAGAAGATTTTAAAAATAAAATTTCTTTTGCTTGAATTTCAATATCAGAAGCTTGTCCTCCGGCCCCACCCAATGGTTGGTGAATCATTATTCTTGAATTAGGTAAAGAATATCTTTTATCCCCGGCACTTAATAAAAAAGCACCCATTGAAGCTGCTTGACCTATACAAATAGTAATAACATTAGGTTTTATTAATTTCATAGTATCATAGATTGCTAATCCAGCTGTAATAACACCACCAGGAGAATTTATATACATATAAATATCTTTATCTGAATCTTCTGTTTCTAAAAATAACATTTGAGCAATAATAGAATTTGCTGAGTCGTCGTCAATTTCTCCTGATAACATAACAATTCTATCTTTTAAAAGTCTAGAATAAATATCATAGACAGCTTCACCTCTTCCCGTTTTTTCAATAATTGCAGGTACTTGCATATATTTCTCCTATATCTGGTTTAAAAATTCTTACGAATATTTCACAGAAAATATTATCATAATATTATAAAAAGAGAAAGGACTTTATGTCCTTTAAAGCTATATATTTGTATAATTATAGAAATAAAAAGGAGATATTATGAATCCCATACAAAGACGAAAACAACAAGAAGAAAGACGAAGAGTTTCAGAAAACTTAGAAGTTTATGTAAAGAGTCATAAAATCGTCATTAATGGATTTAACGGGGAAAACTTAAATGAAGGAGACATACTAGACGTTTTTTTAGGAAAAGAAAAAAGTACATTTATTGTTTATTCAAAAGAACTTATATCTCAAAAAGCAAAATTAGAAGAATTTGGATTTTGGTCTTCACATATAGGATATAATCCTAAAAGAGTTAATGCTTGCGATTTTTCTGAAATAAAATATGAAATAATTACAGACGAATCTAGAAAAAAATCTATATCTCTTGCAGCTGCAATGACTTGATATTTTTTTAAAATTTTAGATATAATCATTTAAAAAAGGATATTACTATGTTTAGTAGTTTATTTAAGTCTAACTTAAAAGAGATAACTTTTGAAAATATAAAAAACTCAAAAAAGATTGAGGACGAACTTTATCAATATAAAGATCGACTATTTATGGTTTTTAAATTAGAAAACAATAAAGAATTTATATCATTTGAACATAAAAAATTAGAAAGTTTTTTAAATTCTAGATTATCTCATTTTTTAAATATTTCAAATGTTTATTTTTCTATTGCTGAAACAAAAGAAGAAGATAATATAGATTATTATCTTTTAGTTAATTTATATAAAAATGTTTTAAAATATCACCCAGATATAAAAAACTTAATAACAAATGTACTTAACCAATTATCATTTTCCCTTGTAACTCAAATAAAAGAAGATTTTTTAACAAAGTCAACTTATTATGATTTAAATACTTTTGATTATTCAAATTTTGAAGAAAAGTTAACTGCACTTTCTATTTTTAAACGTTCTAAAAATAAAAAAGGTTTAAAATTAAAAAATAAATTTATAGGTGATTTTTATTTTGACGAATTTAATTCAGATACACAATATAATACACTTCTTTCTTGTAGTTCAAATACAGATAGAATAAATTTCTTAACAAAACTATATACAGCAGATTTAGAATCAGGAAAGAAATTATTTTTAATATCAAGATATAATGAATTTGAAAAACTAAAAGAATCCTTTGAACATAAAATATATGATAAAGATTCAATAGGTTTAAACTTTCTCGCTTTATATCAAGAAAACAATGAACAGTTCAATGAGAATATTGTCAAGTATTTTTCTTCAATAATAAAAACTATCTTAAATTATGATAAAGATAATATAGAATATATGCTTTATGATTCAAAGATAGAAAATATCGTATCAAATATATTATCCTCAAAGAAAGATAAAGGGACATTAAAAGATATTTATATTTTTTTAAAAAAAGAAATAAAACAAGAATTTTTAAATAATTTAGAACCTTTACTTAATTCAGAAAATTTTAAAACAAAACCAAATATAGAATTGAACCATGATTTGGTTATTTTAAATAATGAATATTTTGAAAAATATATGGATATTGGATTTTTCTATTCTATTTTATTAACGAAACAACTTAATAATTCAATTGCTCAAACAGTTTTTGGTTTTCCACCAATAGAAGAAAAAGAAAATAATCTTTCATATTTACATAGTGTTTATTACATTATGAGAGTTTCAAGAAAGTGGAATATATCTTCAATATTACCAGTGCAAGTAGGAAAATATTCTAAAAAAGAAAAAGAATTATTAACATATATAGCAGGAATTTGTGAACATATATTTCTATTTCAAACACAAATACCAAAACAAATAAATTCTAACTTTTTAGGATTGCCTGAAAATTTAATAGAAAAAAGAAGTTTTATAAAAGGTTCAAAAGAAATAATTTATATTCAAAGAGGAAATATCCTCTTTTTAAATTATTAAACTAAGTTTTTCTTTTAATACTTGTGGTGTAAATGGTTTAACTATATAATTATTTACACCAGCTTTTAAAGCAGTTATAACCTCTTTTTTACCACCTTCTGTTGTTACCATAATGATTGGTGTATCTTGGTCCTCAGCTCTTACTTTCTTTACAAATTCTAAACCATTCATATTTGGCATATTCCAATCTGTAATGATTAGATCTATATCTTCATTCTCAGCATATTGTTCACAAGCTTCTAAACCGTCAGCAGCCTCTAAAATATCACTAAAACCTAATCTATGTAAAGTATTTTTAATTATTCTTCTCATAGTACTAGAATCGTCAACAACTAAAATTTTCATAATCTTTCTCCTCAGAAATAGTTTTCCCTTGAACTTTTTTAACAAACTTTAATATATAAAATATTATAATTGCAACAAACATTGGAAGAAAAAGACAAATTATCAATAATAGTCTCATTCGACCTTCAAAATCTAAATGTATTAAAAAGTCAATCATGAAAAAACCTTAATTTTTTCGTAATTATATACAAAAATTCTAAAAGTTTTTTTAAATATAAAAATCAAAAAATATTATCTATTTTTATGTATCATATTTTTTAGAAAAATTTAATGGAGAACCAAGTTTATGAAAGTTTTAAAGTATTTATTAATGTTATTTCTTCTTGTATTTCTTTCAGCATACAAAGAATCTCCAAAAAAAATTGAATTAAAAAATAACAAAAACAATATATCTATACTTCTTCCTTTATATTCATATCCAACAAAATGGAATATAAATAAAATAAAAAGAATGAAAACAAAATCTTCAAATCTTATTACAATTATTAACCCAAATAATGGACCTGGGAAAAAGGCTTTAAATGATTATAAAAATGCAGTAAGAACATTAAACAAAAATAGTATTCTCGTAATTGGATATGTATATACAAAATATGGAAATAGAGATAAGTCTTTAATTTTTAAAGATATTGATAATTGGTCAAAATTTTACAAAAATTCAGGATTATCTGGCATTTTTCTTGACGAGGTAAAACTATCTTCAAAGAATAAAATAAAATTTTATAAAGAAATACATGACTATGTAAAGAACAAAGGATTTGATTTAGTTATTTTAAACCCGGGAATGAAAGTTAAACAATCTATTTTAAATAAAAACTATTTTGATATTATCGTTTCTTTTGAAAATTCTCAAAAAGAATGGAATAAATATAAAAATAAATTAAAATCTACAAAAACAAAACAGGCTCTATTAGTTTATGAAGTAAATAAAATAAATATAGAAAAAGAAATTATAAAAGCAAAAAAATCAGGATATGACTATATGTATTTTACAAAAGATAAAAACCCCAATCCATGGGATACAATAGAAGAATTTATTAATTAAAGCAAAATATAAGGAGTGATATAATATAATATTAGTATATAAAAAGGAGATTAAATGTTAGATATTACAGGAAGAGAATTAAAAGTTGGGCAATCAGTAGCAGTTCCATTAAGTGAAACAGAACTTAGAACAGGAAAAATCGTAAAAATAACTCCTAAAAAAGTAAAAGTTGAATTAGCTGTAATTTCTAAAACTTTTTTCCCAAAAGCAGTAATTATCATTGACGATAATCTAACAGAAGTTCAAAAAACTCAATTTCTTATAAATAGTTCCGAAACAATTATAAATAAAAGCCCAAAAGAAGTTTTTGAAAATTTCTTAAAAGAAAATAATCTTTCAGAAAAAGATCTAGAAGATTTTGATTATGAAGAAAATAACTATTATGAGTTTGAGCTTAATGATAACTTCTATTCGATTGAAGTGATATAGGGTAAACTCATGATTAATCTATTTGTTCAAGAAAATACATTTAGAAATAACTTTAAAAAGTTAACAAAATTCAATATCTCCTTTAGAAATTTTGAAGAATTTCAATTAGCAACATATGAAAAATTAAAAAAAGAAATATTAAATGCATTTGATAATCCTGAAAATAATAGATTAGATTACATATTCCAACAAGAAGTTAATCTCTCAAAATTTCTAAATAAAAATATAAAAGTAAATACAAAATATATATTAGAACTTATAAATGAAGGTTATTATGGAGAAAATGTAAATCTTGGAGAATATATTCAAAGAGTTTCTCAAGAAATAAGAATTAATCAAATTTTAGAAAAATATTATGAAGAGTTACTTTTATTACTTCAAGTAAAGTCATTAATAAATTATAGAGAGGATATTTCTTTTATCAAAGAAAGAGTTGAAGATATTTATCAAGTTTTTTTAAGAAAAAGAAAAAAAGGTCCATTCAATTATAAAGAAGAAGATTTTATAGAAGCTCAAAGAAGATTAGATTTATTTCTTGAAAATTTCAAAGAAAATCCACTAACAAATAAAGTAATTATTACTTATGAAGCAAAAAATGAAGAAATTAGTTTTAAATTAAGAACAAATGACTTTTGGGGTTTTGTAAATGAGATAAAAGATAAATGTCTTGATTGTGAATCTTAAAAGAAATTAAAGATATTTTTTGATAAAATTAGATAAAAAAAGGAAAAGATCATGGAAATGTATGGAATTAAATATAAAAAACCAAAAGTAACTTTATTGAAGGAATCAGGAATTGGTGTTGCAGAATTAGCAGCAAGAGTTTGTTATGATAGTTTTGAAAATAGTGAAAATGAAGCAGTTAAAAATTTTATGGAAGAAAAAGATACAGAAGCTTTAAACGAAGTAGAAGATTCTGAATTACTTGAATCACTTGCTTGGGTATATCACCACCATTCAATTATAGAACATGCAACTCTAAGTTTTTTAATTGAAGGAACTAGTAGAGGTGTATTACAGGAACATGCTCGTCATAGAATACAATCTATTTCTGTTCGTTCAACAAGATATACAATGTCAGGAATTATGAATGCCTTTGCAGCAATAAAAAGTTCAGACGGTTCATTTTTTGAATTTGTAGAATTATTAGAAAATTTTGATTTTTTAATTTTAGAAGATTTAGAGTATAGAAAAATTGAATATTTTTCTATTTTTGAAAAACTTAATTACCAATATGAAAAGTTAGGGAAAAAAGAGTTTTATAAAATATCAGTAGCGAAATCTTCATTAGATATTTTAAATCAAGATTTATCAATTAAAGAAAAATTTGAAAAATTAGAAAATGGCCCTAAAAAAAGAAATGTAGGAGATCCTTTTAAACATATTGTTTCTGACAATTGGAAAGTTAATTTAGTTGTTACATTTAATATAAGAAGTTTGAAAAATTATTTTGACCTTAGAGATAGTGGTGCAGCTTGGTTTCAAATTCAATGGTTAGCAAAAGCTATGAAAGAAGTAACACCAGTAAAATATCTAAAACTAATAGATAAAAAATATAAAAAAGAATCAACCCCAAAATAGGGTTGTTAACTATATAAAAGCTCAACAGCTTTTATTAGTTTGTAAGAAGACTCAACGTCTTCTCCGCATGCCTCTGCATACTCTAAACAAGAGTACTCTTCCATAATAGAAGAATCTTCACCTTCTTCGAAAAGCTCGATAACGTACTCTATCCAATCTTTCGTATTTTCTGTAATATTAGAGACATTTGCCTCTAATAAAACTTCTTCTGCTGTAACTTTCATGATAAGCCCTTTAAAATCAATATTAAAATGTTTTAAGATAAATTTAAAAAATATTTAAGAAAAAATTAAAAAAGTAAATAATTTTCTGATATAATGATAAAATTAAAAAAAACAAGGAGAAATTCATGAAAAAATTAAGTTTAATAGGTTTGGCAGTATCTGCAATTTTAGTATCTGGTCTTAGTGCAGCAACTCCAAAAACTATGACAAAAGACGAATTAAATAAAATTGCGTCAACAACACCACTTTTCAAAAACAAAAATATTAAAATTACAAAAGGGTATGAAGATAAAGAACTTGGCCTATATATGCTAAATACTCAATTTAGAACACCAAAAGGTGTAGCAGATATTCCAGCATTTGTTGATAAAGATACACATGTTGTTTTCGTAGGTTCTGCATATATGCCAAATGGTGAAAAAATTTCAATGCCAGTAAATAAAAAAGAAATTGAAAATGGTATTGCATTCACATATGGTTCAGGAAAAAAAGGTGAAATCTATCTTTTAACAGATCCTCAATGTCCATATTGTCAAAGACTCGAAAAACAACTTGGTAAAAAATTCGAAGATTACAAAGTTCATGTTGTAATGTTCCCATTAAGCTTCCATGATAAAGCAAAACCAATGACACAATGGATTCTAAGAGGTAAAACTGACGCTGAAAAAGCTAAAAGAATGAAAGAAGTTATGAATGGTTCTGACGCTTGGAAAAAAGATCTTGGTTTTAAAGGTGACTATAAAAAAGATTATCAAGCTTATATGAATGTTTTAAATAGTGACGGTGCAACATTAAAACCAGAAGCTAAAAAACAAATTGAAACAGATAAAAAAAGATTCTTTAAAAATGACAAAGAGTTGAAAGACTTTAAATCATATCTTGAAAAATCAGCTAAATCATTTAAAGAAGCTGGTGCAAAAGGAACACCAACTGTTCTAGATAAAGATCTTAAACCTGTTAATCCAGGAACTCTTTAATTCTTTTTCCCGTCTTTTGACGGGAATCCTTTCCTTCTTTTAAAAAATCAATATATCTTATTAAACTTTAAGGTTCCAACTGCTATAATTTATAAAAATAACAAGGAGCCCATTATGCAAAACTTATTAAGCTTAACAAAAGTTGGAAATTTAAAAATTGGTAGAATTAGAAACGGAAAACCTATTGCTACTGAAAGAATTTTAGTTACAATGCCAACAAAAGAAAATCAAGAAAATTTCAAAATCCTTCATGGTTTCTCTGAACAAGGTGAAACTTCAGTAAATGTATCACTCCCTTTTGATTCCATTGATTTAAACTTTGAAGTCAATTATGTTGGATTTGCAACAATCAATGAAGTTGAATATATTTTAAAATCACCAGAAATTGGAGAGAAAATTCTAGCTTATCCTTTAAATCCAGAAGATTTTGATAAAAAAATTATTGATATGGGTGAACTAAACGATAAATCTATCGAAAGATTTACTATGAAAAAAACAGGATTTTTAAAAGTTCATTTAGACGGCTTTTCTTCATTTGGTGAGGTTTTCTATTACAAAACAAGTTCAGTTAATACAATTAGAGCAATTACAGATCAATTAAGAATCCTTAGCGCTCTTACAAATGGAAAAATAGCTGGTATTCCTCTTAAACTTAAACCTGTAAAAAAAGACGTAAACGAGAAACAAATCGTTTTTCTTTCTATTGGATTTGAAGGTTCTCTTAATGGAGAAAATTTTGGTTTATTTTGTAGTTCAGAATCATTAAACGCATTAATTGAAAAAAGAAAAAATTCTTCTGTTGATTTTCAAGCATTTGAAAAACTATATGAAGAAAGTAGAATTCCAAATGAAGACGATATTATTTCTTTTGAAGAATTGAAAAATGCAAAAGTAGAAATAGATATAGATAGTGATACTGAAATTAAAGAGCTTGAAAAAGAAAGTGAAGAGAAAGAAATTTCAGAAGACGAAAAATATGTAAGAGATTTATTTAAAGAAAAAGGGATTTCAAAAATTCCAGCACCAACAGGCCTTGCTTTATTTAATGCTATGAATAAAAACGTAGAAGTATTTGAAGAATATTTTGCAGAAGAAAAAACTCTTCCTGAGGTTGTTAAAAAAATTAGTGAACTTAAATAAAAAGGAATTCGAATGAATGCATTAAATACAAAAATCCTTGGAGTGATAATATTAGTACTATTATCATTCCTTGGTATAAAACACTTTGTATCTACACCACCAGAAAAAACTGTCAAAATTGTAAAAGAGTATACAGAAAAAGCAAAAAAACTAAATTCAGTTATTGATAAAGAAGAAAAAGATTTTCATTTGTCTAAATATTACTCAATTTACAAGGATAGACCTTCCTTTAAACTTCTTGACCAAAACTTTGATAAAGCAAGAAAAGTTGCAGATACTCTAAAAATAGATATAAAAACACTAAATAAAGAGTTAGATAACTATTCTAGATTAAGTTCAGGAAAATTAGATAAAGCTCAAATGAAAGTTTTTAAAGATTTTAAAGAATTGAATGGTTTATTATCTGAACCAAGAAACTATTTAAAAGAACTAGAAAAACTTGAAAAAAATCTTGATAAACAAACAACTAAAATATATACTCTTTTAAAAAGTGTTGAAATAGATTATCACTCATTTCAAAAATTAGTACAAACATATCAAGAAAAATATCCAAATAAAAAAGACGATTTAGCAAAAAAAGAAGCAGAAATAACAAAATATGTTGACAATATGCAAAAGTCAGTTGATTCGATTAAAGAAGAAACAAAAAAAGTTCAAAAGGATATTGTAAAAATTCAAGCATTAATTAGTTTTTTTCTTAAAAATGAAAGTCAATTTAATGATCGTGTAAAAAAATACACAAAACTTATAAAAAGTTTAGATAAAGAATATACAAAAATTCTTATTGATATGAAATCAAGACCCTATATTGTAGTTGAAAGAACAAGTTGGGATAATTATTATGATTATCCAACAGAACATGTTTATAAATATAAAATCTATCTTTCACCAGAAGAATTTAAATATTTTTCAACACATAATGAGCAAATGTTAGCAACATATAAATCAGGATTATTTGGTGGAAATAGCTTTAAACCAACTTCAGCTTATGATTCAAAATATGTATATGCATTGAGAATTAGTCCTAAAAAAGGGTGGCCAAATGGAGACGACGAAGCTGAATTTTGGATAGCTGATTTAGGTATGGATTACTATCATAAATATAAAATTATCGAAAATGGAAAAATCTATACAACAGGTTGGGTAAAAGTTGACGAAGCAACATATCAAAAGAATATTAAAAACCTTGGTATGGCAATTATTTCAAAACCAAAAGGAAAATATGAAACAGAGGTAAGCAATATTCCTGAACCACCGGGAATGTCATTTGTTGGAAATCCTCATTATGGAGAATGGAAAACAGATAATAATGGACATAGTTTTTGGTATTACTATGGAATGTATTCTTTTTTCTCTGACTTATTAGGAGGAAACCATTATTCAAGAAATGATTACAATAATTATAGAAGTTCATATTCTTCTCATAAACCTTATTATGGAAATGGAAGATATGGAACTCTTGGTAGAGATACTAAGAAAGGTTTAAGAAATTCAACTTTTTCAAGAACAGGAGGTTTTAAAAGAGCACCTAAAATTGTTAAAGCTTATTCAAGTAGATCATATAGAAATATTGGTTCTCATGTAAGAGGTAGAGGTCCAGGAGGAGGAGGTAAATAATTTACCTCCAATAAATTTAAAAAAAAGGATAAAAAATGGTATATCAAAATTTAATGACGTCAACAATATCAGTTGCAATTGCTTTTGGAATAATTGTCTTAACAAGATTTATTATTCATGCAATGTTTAAGAAAAATTATGTTTCTGTAAATGAAATAGAAAAAGAGGGAAATATAGCAGTAGCTATTAGAAATGGAGCAATTTATCTAGGGATAGCAATTGCTATGATTGGTGTTATATCAACACCTTTAACACAACTTATAGACGGTTTAACAGCTATGATCTTTGTTTTAATTGCGGTAAATATTTCAGACAATGTAGTTTTTAGTAAAGTAAATAACTCTATTGAAATTGGAAAAAATAATATGTCATTAGCTCTTGCAGAGGGTGGTTTATTTATTGGAACAGGTATTATTGCTATGGCTTCTTTTTCAGGAGAAGGCCCATATGTTAGTTCAATCGTTTTCTTTTTACTTGGACAAATAGTTCTTGTACTTAGTACAATTATTGTTGAACAAATGTATAAAGGAATAAAAGATAAAATTATTGACGGAAATTTAAGTGCTGGTATTTTACTTGGAAGTGTAATCATAGGATTATCTTTTGTTCTAAGTTCAGCAGTTGCAGGAGATTTTCATGGTTGGAAAGAAGATATAATTTCTTTCTTAGAATATGCTCTATTTGGTTATCTATTGGTCTTAGTTTTTGCAAATAAAGCTATTGATTGGATTTTCTTGCCAACAACAAAAATAAAAGAACAAATTGAAAACAATAATGTTTCAGCAATTATAGTTGTTTCAGCTATAAAAGTTGGAATTGCATTACTAATTTCAAATTCTTTATAAAAGAGAGCCCTTGTTATAGGGCTTTTTTAACAAATTTTCAATTTTTATAAACTTTTTACGAAATTTAAGCTTTATTTAAGTATTGTTTGTCTATAATTACACCACTTAAACGGAAACGAAAGTTTCTAAAAGTTGAAAGCGTTTGAAAAAGCGTGATTAAACAATTAGGCTTGGCTAAGATAACCGGTAGCAATACCGGTGAAGGGCATGTATCCTTAGCGACATGTCACCAACTTCGGTTGGTCAACCCAAGCAATCCCACAAACTATAAAGCGTAGGACTTTATAGCTTTCACTGTAACGGTGGAAGGTGAAGGGAACGATTAGCCTTTGAGAGTAACCTAACTCTCCTATCCGAGTGCGAAAGCCAGTAGGATAGGCTCTTTGATAGGGATATCAAAGATTGGGAGGAATCCACTAATCTAACTGGAACTTGGAATGGGAAGGATAATTGTCTGAGTGTATTAACCCACACAAAGGCTTTTATCCAGTTATCAGAGTTTTTGGACTGGAAACAGGACTAAGACTTTGATAACCGCTTAGTAACTGGGAAGTGAACGGCATGAGGCGAGAGGCATTCTGTGGTCCAAAAGATCATGGAACCTCCGGGGCAGCTCGTCTCAGCTAAGGTGCGAATAATCAATGAAATGATTAGCTTCTAGGAAAAGCTTATCTTTTTAACAAAAGAGAAAAAACGCAAAGCCTGCCCCGGCACTTAGTGAAAGTAGCCTAATTCCTGACTCTTTGGAGAATCAGGAGTCTCAGACGTCCGCAAGACTGACGAGATTTTACGTGGATTTGCACGGTGAGTTTAGCGACTCTTTACTGCCCGCAAGGTAGACGGTAAATGAAGCGTAGAGTTACTAAGTGTGACACCGCAAAAGCTAGCGGTTTACAAGATAGCGGTTATGAAGATTACCATGGGGCTCTGCAAAGAGACTATGGTGGATAAGTCGGGAACCCTAAGGGTCGCACCTTACGGGATAATCCGAACGAAAGATCTTCACTAAAAGACGTAATCTCAGTCTTTATCCTTTCTTTAAGATTTTTGTAAAAAAGTTTTTTAGTACCAAACAGCTCAAATGGGAGAAACCCGTTTACTTTTTATTTTAAGAGAGATTCTTTGCGAAAAAGTAAACTAGTTTCATTTACCATTTGGGCTTTTTTTTTGCCCTCATTTTCCCAAACTAACTATATTTATTGCTTTTTAAGGTTTATATATTGTATAATCATACTGTTTAAAAACTCAATAAATAGGATATTCACAATGAAAAAAGAAACTTCATATGAAGAACTTGAAAATTTTGTTGAAATAGAGGAACCTCTATTTGAAAAGCTACTTGAAAATTATGAAATAACAATTGTTTCAAAAGATAAAGAAAATAATACTCTTGAATTAGATATATCTCAAATTGAAGAAGACGATTTTGAAGATTTTGCAGACGAAGTGGCGTCTTATCACGAAGAACCAAATGCTTTTTGGCAATTACTTAAACATAACTGGCATACAAACAGAACAGTTACAGTATCTCTCTATACAATAGAACTCCCTAAAGAACTTACTATATAGTTAATTCAAATCTTGAATTGGTAAGAAGAGTTTTCCTCTTCTTATAAAAAGCGACTTGCAAAAAAGTGCTTGATAGCACTCTTTGCTGTCGCAACTTTGTATTCTAATGAACGTTCATAAGCAGCACGTTCTTCACGTACTACTTTAAGCGCTCTTTGAATTTTAAACCAATTTGCTTCCATGTTTGGAGAAACTTCTCCAAACTTGAAAAACTCCTCATATGGGAGGAAATAACTGTTATATCCTCCCATACGAGCCATTTCTAACGCTTCTTGTTCTGTCATTAAGACAGTATTTTCTTTTCCTGGAATCCAGTTCATGATTACACCTTTTATAAAAATTTTATTGTTATAATAAAAAAAAGAAAGATTTAAGCAAAGTAACTGTAAAATTATAAAAAATAAGAGAGAAATTTGTTTTTTATAACAAAAAACTCTAAAAAGGATAATAAAATGAAAAAGATTGCTTTTGCTGCAATGAGAATGCAAGGATTCCATGTTGGTCACTTTAACTTAATTTCTGAAATGTTAAGAGATAATGATATTGTTATTATCGGATTAGGTTCAACTCAAATTCAAAGAACAATGCAAAACCCTTATTCCCCTTCTGAAAGAATTCAAATGATTCATAAAGTTTTTGGTAAAACAAATAAAATAAAAATTATTCCATTAATTGATCTAGGTGCTGTACATAAAGAAGAGTGGGTTAATTATTGTATGGACGAAATTGAAAAAAGACAATTACCTCAACCAACAAGATATTACGGTGGTTGTGCAACTGACGTTTCTTGGTTTACTGACGCAAAAAATAAAGACAGAGAAAACATTGAAGTTAAAATTATTGATAGATATCAATCAGGTTTAATGTCTGCAACAGAAGTTAGAAAATCTATTGCAAATACGATTGTTAATCCAGATTTAACAAGTCAAGAATGGAAAAAATTTGTACCAGAATGTCTTCATGACTTTTTAATTGAAAAATTTCCAACAGAACTAACCCTCGAATATAATTTAAACAGAAAAGAAGGAGTCTAATATGTTTGGTTCAATGTTAGTAATATTAACAATTTTAGTAACTATTTTAATCTTATATAGTTTTCTAGTTTTGAGAAAAGAAGATTTAGAATTTATTTTAAAAGAAGAACAATATTTGAGAAAATATCCAGATCTTTCTAATATTTTTAGAATCATTAGACAAAAAGTTGAAAAAATTGAAAATCAAACAAATTTAAAAATGCAACTTTTAACTATTAGAAAATTAATAGCAAAACATGAAGAAATCCTAAAAAATAAAGTTATTAAGAAAAAATATAAGAAACAAATAAAAAAATATATACTTGAATATACAGAACTAAAAAATTCTTTAATTCATGAACTCAAATATATTGGCATTCCAACAATAAAAACATTAAAAAATTTAGAAAAACTAGAAAACAAATTAAAGGACTTTTAATGAAAACATTAATTACCTTATTCTTTGGAGAAGAAGAACCTCAAACTTTTAAAAGTAAAGAACTTATTGAATTTGAAGAAATTCTTAATGAAAAAGTTTTATCAACTGTTTTAAAAAGTCGAATATTACAAAATATAGAAACACTCTTATCTATTAGAAAAGACTGTTTATCAACATATAAATTACTTAAAAAAGTAAAACTAAAAAAAGCAAAAAAAGAAAGAAAAAAGTTATATAAAAAAGTAAAAAAGATTACAAAAAAAATAGAAAAATTAAAACTAGAACTTGTAATGATCAATAAAATTGAAGATTATGAAAATATAGAACAATTAACTTTAAATCTTATAAATCAATTAAAGGAATTATAATGAATGAAGATATTATAGATAAAGCAGTAGGTAAAAATACTAAAACAATAATAAAGGTAACAGCTATTGGTTTTAGTCTTTTCACCCTTATGTTATTTATGGCAAATTATCAGTCAAATAGAGATTTTTCTGTTCAAAAAGAAGTTTGTTACAAAGGTGTAACTTATGTTAGATTCAATGAAGATAAATATGCTTGGGGTTCTATCATGTATGACATAAATGGTAATATTGTTACTTGTACAAATGACGATCTAAGCAAACTTTAATCAATTATTTGTTATTATACTAATAACAATTTAAAAAGGATATTATAATGTTAGAAAGAATCCAAAATGATATTAAAACAGCTATGAAAGAAAAAAACATAGAGGTTAGAAATATTTTAAGAATGATTATGTCAAAAGCGAAAGATATTGCTAAAAGTGATAAAAATAGAGACGTAACAAGTGAAGACGTTATGACAGCTATTCATAGACAAATTAAACAAAACAAAGAGACTATTTCTTTTGCAGAAAAAGAAAATAGAGATACAAATAAAGAAGAAAAAGAAATCGAAATATTAATGAGTTATCTTCCAGAACAAATGACAGAAGACGAAATAAAAGATTTAGTTGCAAGCATTATTTCTTGTATTCCAGAAGAAGAAAGAACTAATCGTTCAAGAGGTATTGTTATGAAAGAACTATCTAAGTATAAAGATCAATTAGATATGAAAATTGCTAACAAATATGTTGGCGAAGCATTAAACTAAAAGAAAGGAGGGATACAATGTCTAAGCAAGTTAATCACCGTGGTAAACCAAGTCGTTGTAACAGAGCTAAGTCTAAAAAGACTGGCCCTTACGCTACAAAAGAATAAAGGCTTTATGCCTCAACAATGCTATATCCTGGGAATTCTTTTTGAATTTCCTCGATAATAGCGTCTTTACTTTTAAATCTTTGACAATCTCCACCACCATTTACAGAAGAAATACCAAACATAAAAACTTTTTTTCCAAAGTCGTCTTCAACAATAAAAGTTCTTCCTCCATATTTATTTAAATATTTATTTAAATCATTTCTGAACTCGGCCATTACAATTCCATGTGGTCTATACAAATAAGCAAACATACTTTTTCCTTTTTTTTATTAGAATTATAACATGATTTTATCAAACAAATATATAAAATTTAAGAAAAAGTTTAGAACTATTTAGATACAATACATTAACAAAAAAATTAGACGGAAAAATTTATATAATTTTATGGTCTATTAAGGAGAAAAACATGAATTATTCTATATTTAAAACTGACTACTATCAGTTTACAATGTCACTTGCATATCTTATTGCAGGAAAAGCTAATGAAACTACTGGCTTTGAATCTTTTATTAGACATATCAAAAAAGACGTAAATCCTATTGACGAATGTTATATTTTTTCAGGTTCAGAAGAAGTATATGATTTTATAAAAAAAGTGGAAGAAGAGATCAATGACGAAAACTTTTTTGATTCATTTTGGAATATTGTTGAAAAAACAGTAAGAGAAGAGAAAAAAGAAGAGTTCTATCAAATAGCAAAAGATAATTTTGAAAGAATGGATAAAGTATTTGAATATACAATTATTCCAGAGGGTTCAGTTGTTAAACCATATGTACCAGTATTTCAATTCAAAGGTCCAAAAATGATTGGTCAAATGATTGAAACTAAAATTACAAATATTGTAAATGGACAAACAGGTTTTAGAAGTTTTGCATGTTATGGCAAAAATGAAATACTTTCTTCTCTTGCAGATATTCTTTTTCCAAATGAAAGAAATCAAACAGCTATTAATGAATATGAAACAAAAATCAGAGATAGAGCTATTGAATACAGAAAGTCTACTTCAAAAGTAATTCTTGAAGCAGGATATAGAAGAGCTCCTAATGAAGAAATAGCTATTATGGCTTCAAAAATAGCTATGGAAGAAGGGTGGAATGGAACAAGTAACGTTGCTGCATATACAAAAGGATATGTAGATATTAACGCAATTGGTGGAACAATGGCACATGCATTTATCATGTCTTTTGAAGACGAAATTGAAGCATTTAAAGTATGGAATGATATTTATCCAAACTCAACAATTCTTGTTGACACATATGACACAATTGAAGCTGTAAAAAAACTTATAGATTATAATATCAAACCAAGTACAGTAAGAATTGATAGTGGTAACCTTAAAGAAATGTCTTATAAAGTAAGAGAAATTCTTGATAATGCAAATTGGACTGACGTAAAAATCTTTATTAGTGGAGATATTACACCAGATATGCTTAAAGAATTTGAAGAAGAAAGTGTTCCTTTTGATATTACTATGGCAGGAACTAAATATGTAAATATTGACGAAATGGTTCATGTAAATGCAGGATTTGTATATAAAATAGTTGAATATGAAAAAAATGGAAAAAGATACTTTCCTATAAAAAAAGCTACTGGTAAAAGTAATTATCCTGGACTTAAAGCTGTTCATTTTAATGGAGATATTTCTGTAAATATAAAAGAAGACTTTGGATTTTATGGAAATCCAAAATCTATTACTAAATCAAGTAAAGTAACTTTTGAGGGATTTTAAATCTCTCAAAGAAAGGATATAAAAATGTTTACACTTCTTTACATATCAGGATTATTCTTATCATTACTTTGTTTAATTGATTCAGAACCTATTATTGGAAAATTAAATTTATTTAAACTTATACTATGGGTTTCACTTAGTTGGATAGCTCCAATAATTTGGATTTACTTTCATTTAAAAGAAAATAATAAAGACTTATTATGCAAAATGAATTAAAAGATCTATATGCTTTCTTAGCAGAAAGATATATAGACAAATTAAAAAATTATGATTGGGTTTCAAAACAACAAGAAACCTCAAAAGAACATATCTTATTTTTATTAAGAGAGATAAAGAATAAAGAAAACTTTAAATCTATTGATAAATTAGCTAGATTATTTGGCTATATTCAAGGTATTCTAACAGTCCATGAAGTAATATCAGTTCAAGAAGAAAGGAATTTTACAAGACCTTATTTTCAAAAAATATATAAAAAACATGGAATAGAGCAAGAAACAATTTAAGGAGAAAATTATGAAAAATAGTAAAGTACTTTTTGATACACCATATATCAAAGTAAAAGAGGCCCCAAATGATAAATATTTTTATTCAGAGAGAAAAGGTATTGATAGTGTTGCATTTATACTTAAAGACTCAAAGAAAGGTCTTTATGGTCTTATTTCTGAGAGAAAACCACCTCTTGACGAAAGAGTAGTTGAAAGAGCTATAAGAAAAACAGTTGATTTTGATCTTGAAACAAAGAAAGCATTTCTTGTTACGGCATTTGGTGGAAGTAATGACAAGATTGATATAGAAACATATAAAAATATGGGTGACGTTGAAAGAATAACAACTTTTATGAATACAGTTGTTGACGAAGTTAGAGAAGAAGCAGGATTTAAAATAAAACCAAGTAGAGTTTCTTTTTGTGGAAAAGTCTTTGTTTCAACTCAACAAAATCAATTTTGTTATCTATATGTTGTTGACGTAACTGATATAAAACAAGGAAAACCAGAATATGAAAATGCTGTTGAAGCTGAATCAGAAGTTGTCTGGAAAACAAGAGACGAAATCATTTATGACGTAGAAGATTGGAAAGCAAAAACAATCCTTTTTCAAACGAAAGATAAATTTTAAACACTTCCCGATAATGGGAAGGAAGAGTTATCCAAATAACTCTGATAATGGAATTTTAGTTCCATTTTCTTCTATATAAAGGTCTTGCCCTTTACCCTTTAGGTAAAAGACATGACCAGACTCATATTTATTTACCCCTGGCATAGCTAAAGGTAAACATTTAGTTAAACCTTGTGTATTCCCATACACAAAACCAAAACAACGAACCTCATTGTTTTTTGCATTAACCACAGTAGTAGCAACTAAAAAAAATAAAACTAGTTTTAAAATAGATTTCATTTTAAACTCCTTTAAATAATAGAATAAATTGTTATAGAGTTTTATTTTCTTATAACAATAAATACATTCTAAAATGTTAATAAAATAAGGAGTCATTATGGTTTTTACAACTCAAATACCAACAACTGGTAAAAAAATATATATTAATCAAGCAAGAAATGCTTGGGATAATATCCTCTCGGAAGAATTTCCAATAGAATCACCTAGATATATGGTTCAAATGAATTTTGAAATAGCAGATATCTATGTAAAATCTGTATATATGAAAAATGCGAATATTGGAATTTTGTTGAGAGACGTGGATACAGGAAAAGAATACAATGTTCAATTTAAATATCTACAAGATATTCTTACTATGCTAAAGAATGATTCTCATAATGGTGTAGCTTTTGGAGTTTTTAAAACGATTCCAGCTGATAAAAAACTAGAACCGATAATGTAGATTGGTTAGGATAAGCCTTTGAGGCTTACCCTAAAATACTCATACGTCTTGCAGCAATTTCAGTTAATTTTTCTTCAAGGTTTGTTTTTACTTCATTTAATTTTTCAATTTCAAAAGTTACTTCTTGTAATTCAGAAACAAGAAGATTATGTTGCATATCAAGTTCTTTAAGAGCTTCACTTCCTTCATTTTCAACTGATTCAGAACAATTTAAGTCAGCTTTTTCTGCAAGAGTAACAAGCATAGCTTTTGGAACTTTTCTTGTAGCTACAATTAAATCAAGTGTACCAAATTCTAAATCCTCAGGACCAAAAGTATCACGAAGTTCTGCAACAACTTCAATTAAATTATCTTTCATTGCATTTGATTCCTCAATAGTACGAGCATTTTGAACTCTATCCATAGCTTCATTTACTCTACCTACCCAAGAACCATTGTCTGTTCCAGTTTCTGCTCTTTCCTCTTGTGCTTCTCTTGCAGCTTCTGCAATACCTCTCATAATTGCCATTAAAGCCATTTTTGCCATTAAGTCATTGTTGTTTCTCATTATCTATCCTTTTTATGTTTTGATAGAGTAATTATAGCTACTATTTCTTTAACAAAAGCTTAAATAATGGTTTTTCTATTATACATTTTTAATAATAGAAATCTGATAATTTCATAAGCTATATTTAAATAAATAAAAGGTATAATTTTTTAAATTTAAAGGAGTTGTTATGAAATCAATCATATATAGTTTATTATTATCTTTATTCTTAATAGGTTGTGGAGAAGGCGGTGGCACATATGTTGTAGAACCACCAAGTTATGATAATACAGTAACAAATTATAATTCATATGTATTAAGTTATATAGTTGACGGAGATACAGCAGAATTTGAAGACTTAGGAAGAACAAGATTCATTTCAATAGATACACCAGAGGTTTATGAAAGTGATAGACTAACTTATCAAGCAGATAATTGTGCTGGTGGAGATACAGATTTAATTATTTCTATGGGAACACAATCCAGCAATCATTTAAAAGAAATCCTCATTCCAGGAGATTTATATTATCTTGAATTATATGATAAAGATATTTATGGAAGAACAATAGTAAAAGTATATAAAGATAATCAATCAGTTAATCTAAGAATGGTAAGTGAAGGTTATGCTGTTCCTTATATTTATACAGAAGGACAAGATCCTGACGAAGAAGATATATTAAATGCAATGAATGAAGCAAAAGAAAATCAAAGAGGTTTATGGCTTGATTATGCAGACGAAATGGAATGTTTATCCAATCTATAAGAGAATTTTAAGTTAAATTTTTATATAATTATCGAACAAGCTTCAATAGCTTTAAAAAACAAATTTTAGGCGGAAGAGTTTATAAAACTCTATGGTCTAATAAGGAGAAAAACATGAAAAAAATACTTATAGTAGTAGACTACCAAAATGACTTCGTTAATCCAAATGGAGTTCTTCCTGTCCCTAATGCAACAAAAATCAAAGACAATATTCAAGAAATGATTGAAAATGATTCTTTTGACGAAATTATCTATACAATGGATACTCATAAAAAAGAAGAATATGAAACTTCAGAAGAAAAAGAGATCTTTCCTAATATCCACTGTGAAATAGGAACTAATGGTTGGGATCTTTATCAAATTTCACCAAGACGTTCTGAAATATCAACATATATGGAACAAAGATTTATTGAAGAAGGAACAACAGAAGTTTCAATCAATGAAGAACATATGTTTGTAAAAAACAAATTTGATATATGGGAAGGAAATAAAACATATCCAGAATGGTTTCAAAAAAGATTTGATAAAAATACAGAAATTTATATAACTGGTGTTGCAACAAATTATTGTGTTTATTTTAATGCAATAGGATATATTCAAAGAGGATATAAAAATGTATTCCTTATTTCTGAATGTATTGAAGGTATCCAAACACTTCCTACTGGTGAAGAAGATCCAACATATAAAAGTAGATATGTGGAAATGATTCAAAATGGCATAAAAGTTAAAAATAAAGAGGAGGTGTAATATGGAAAATCTAATGAAAGAGTTTGTAGAAGAAGCTGGTAAGATAATGACACCAGACAATATAAGAGTTGAAGAATCTATTAAGAAAATGAGAAAAAAAGTTAGAGACTATGTTAAAACAAGTGGTCTAAAGTCTCTTGAAATTGGTATTAGTGGTGGTCTAGATTCAGCAGTTGTTGCAGCAATTTGTCAAGAAAAATACACAGGTGTTCCACTTATTGGTATAAGTATTCCTCTTTCTTCAAGCAATGAACACAAAGAAATGGCTGAATGGGTTGGAAAAAAATATTGTAATGCTTTTAGAGAAATTAATTCTTGGGAAGAAGATTTCTTTGGTTCAACTCCTCATGAATCAGTAAATTTTGCAGTTAATGAGGTAGACATAGTAGCAGAGCAAGCAGGATTTGATCCAAAAACATTTGATTATCATGTAACACAAGGAAATATAAAAGCAAGACTTAGAATGATAACTCTTTATGATCTTGCAAGAAAAACAAATGGTTGTGTTCTTTCAACAGATAACTATTCAGAACTTTGGACAGGATTCTTTACTCTACATGGAGATCACAATGATCTAGGAGTTATACAATATATTGAAAAATATTGGGAAGAAAGACCTATCGCAAAAGCTCTTGGTATAAGAGAAGATATTATAAATCAAGCTCCTTCTGACGGTCTTGGAGTTACAGAAGACAATACAGACGAAGCCCAACTTGGTATATCATATAAAGAACTAGGACCAGTTATTTTTGGGTACGAAAAACGTCTTCCAGATTTTCTTATTGAAAAATATGAGAAAATAAAAGATATAGAACGAGTTAAAAATGTAATTAAAAGACATGAAAATGCTCTATTTAAAATTAATTGGCCTCACTTTATATCAAGAGAAGACATAGGTTTCCCTGATACATATAGAGATTCTTAATCAAAAGTAAAGAATACTTTATGTATGATTACACTTATAATTAAAGCCTAAAAGATAGGTTTAAAATAAGTGTAATTATAATAAAAGGAGCTCTTATGCTAAAAAAAATATTTAAAGACCATAAAATACTAGTAGAATTTATAATTGTACTATCCTTGTTTTCACTCCTCTTCTTAAAAAATATTAGTTTATTTACAATAATTTCATATGTTCTTGGATTTGTAGTTATATGGGAAGTTGTTAGAATGATTACAACCTATGCTTTTGAAGATACTAAAGTTATGAAACTTAGAATAGTTATTGACGGATTTATTGTTTTCTTTTTAAGAGATTTAGTTCTTATTTTTTCAAGTGAAAAATATCCTTTACCAGAAAAAGAAGAAAAACTAATTGTTGTAATTCTTATTCTTTTTTCTTTATTTATATTTAGAATTATCTCTCTATATTTTAGTCCAAATGATAAAAACTGTAAAACATGTCCTTCAATTACAATGAATGAAAGAGATAAAATAAATTAGTCTATAAAATATAAATGAATTTATTAAAGTTTTTTAAGAGAGGAAGCCCTCTCTTAATCTAATCTTGAAAAGATTATTCAATTTCTGCGTCAATAACCTCGTCATTATCTTCATTTTTCGATTCAGAGACATTATTTTGACTATTTTGAACTATCTCTTTAATTTTATTAATCATGCTTTCTATTTCATGTTTAGATACATTTTCATTTTTAGTTAAAGCTTCTGCTTCTTTAAAAATTTCTTCTGTAATTAAACCTTCTTTTTTAGCTGAATAAGCAATAGAATCTAATTCATTTTTCTTTTTAATTAACTCAACTCTTTCTTTATTTTTACGATTTTCTTCTTCACCTTCTTGAATCATTCTATTAATTTCTTCTTCTGATAAACCAGAACTTCCACTAATTGTAATATTTTGAGATTTACCAGTTCCTTTATCAACAGCACTAACAGTTAATACACCATTTGCGTCAATATCAAATGTAACTTCAATTTGAGGAATTCCTCTTGGTGCAGCTGGAATACCCTCTAAATTAAATTGACCTAGGGATTTATTAGCATTAGCTAATTCAGCTTCACCTTGAACAACATGTATTGTTACAGCAGATTGATTATCTTCAGCCGTACTAAATACTTCTGATTTACTTACAGGTATAGTTGTTCCCTTTTCAATAATTTTTTGAGTTAAACCACCCATTACTTCAAGTCCTAAACTTAATGGAGTAATATCAAGTAAAAGAATATCATTGATATCACCTGATAAAACAGCTCCTTGTATTGCTGCTCCAATTGCAACAACTTCGTCAGGGTTTACAGATTTATTAACGTCTTTTTCAAAGAATTTTTTTACTTCTTCTTGAACAAGAGGAATTCTTGTAGATCCACCAACTAGAACAACTTCTTTTATTTCAGATTTTTTAAACCCTGATTCTTTTAAAACTTCTTTACATGTATCAATCGTTTTATCTACAATTGATTTTATTAATCCTTCAAACTTACTTCTTGTTAATTTAAGCACTAAATGTTTTGGTCCAGTAGCGTCAGCTGTAATAAAAGGTAAATTTATTTCAGTTTCCATAGTACTAGATAATTCCTTTTTAGCTGCTTCAGCTGCGTCTTTCAATCTTTGTAAAGCCATAGTATCATTTGATAAATCAATTCCTGTATCTTTCTTAAATTCTTCAATGATATATGAAATTAAGATATTATCAATATCGTCACCACCTAAAAATGCGTCACCACCAGTAGAAATAACTTCAACAACACCGTCTCCTGTTTCAAGAACAGTTACGTCAAATGTTCCTCCACCAAAATCAAAAACAACTATTTTTTCATTTTCTGTTTTATCTAATCCATAAGCTAATGCCGCAGAAGTTGGTTCATTTATAATTCTTTTTACATTTAATCCAGCAATAACACCAGCTTCTTGAGTTGCTTTTCTTTGTGCGTCATTAAAGTAAGCAGGAACAGTAATTACAGCTTCTGTAACTTCTTCACCTAAATAACTCTCTGCGTCTTCTTTTAATTTTTTCAAAATTTTTGCAGATATTTCTTGTGGAGAATATACTTTTCCGTCAATACTTACAGCACAGGCCCCATTCTTATCTACTATATCATAAGGCAATCTACTTTTTGCTTCAGTTGCTTTATCTTCTTTACACATAAGCCCCATAATTCTTTTTATAGAATAAATTGTTTTCTTTGAGTTTGTAACAGCTTGTCTACGAGCTGAATCCCCGATCAGAATATCTCCTTTATCCGTAAATGCAACAATTGAAGGTGTTGTATTTTTACCTTCGTTATTTTGAATTATTTTTGCCTCACCATTTTCATAAATAGCCATAGCTGAATTTGTTGTACCTAAATCAATTCCAATTATTTTTCCCATAGCACACTCCTTATTATTTTTTATTTTATTTTACAATAAACAAAATAAAAAGAGTGCTACTTATGTAGCATATACTAAAATAGCTTGATCTTAATTATATAAACCTTCTCCCGAAAAGGGAGAGGAGATTAAGAAAATAGTTCAGAAAACTCATTTTCATAATCTAAAAAGACATATTTAGGTGTAGAACTTAAATAAAGTTCAATACATTCCATAATTGTATACAAAACTTCATTCTTGTCTTCAGTTGAAATAGAATCAACAAATCTAGAATAACCTTGTAATTCACGAGCTTTTTGTTGACCACTATTTATTTGAAATGATTCAATAGAGAAAGAATAAAGACCCTTTAAATAAGAAAATTCATTATAACGACAAAGGTTTGAACCAAGATCAGCTAAAAAGCTTATCTTTGTTTTTATCATAACTCTTTCTTTTTTGTTTCCATTTTCAATTGTAGATAACAATTCTTTTAACTCTTGAATTTTATTAAATACTTTATCTAAGAAAACAAAAGGATAAGCTTCTTTGATTTTTTGAAAATCATTTTCATTAAATGGCTGGTCATTAATTAAATTATTAGCCAATGCAGCTTGAAAAATTTTCTCAAAATTCTCGTCAATATAAGTTTCAGAAATTTCTTTTGGATTAAAACCTTCTTCAAGATTTAAAGACATAGTCTTTGTTCCTGAATATTTAAAGTATTTTCTAAAAATACTTATCATTTGAGAAGATTTATCAGGATCAGTAAAAATATCCGCAACATTAAACTCTTTTTCCTCTAATTCTTTTTTTAAATCAGAAAATGCAATCTGAAAAACTAAATCTGTAAACAAATTTCCTTTTTGTTTTTCGATAGGAAAACCATAAGAAAATGCTAAATTGGCAGCAACTATATTTGATATACCTCGTTTCATAAAAAACTCCTTTTAAATTTATAGACTAAAAATAAGTCATGCTATTGTTATAAAGCTATTTTTAAGTAAATAAAAGTTACAATGACTAAATAAAAATCATAAAGGAGATTAAATGGATAATTTAATTGCAATCGGAACAATTGGTGGAGTAATCGTATTTCTTATTACTGTGTTAGGGTTTATCTTCACAAAACTATATAGTAAAGCAACAAAAGAGGTTTCTTTTGTAAGAACAGGTTTCGGAGGTGAAAAAGTTATCATGAATGGTGGTGCAATTATATTACCGGTATTACATGATACAGTAAAAGTAAATATGAAAACATTAAAACTTAATGTTGTTAGAGAGAAAAAAGATTCTCTTATTACAAAAGATCGAATGAGAGCAGATATTACAGCTGATTTTTATGTAAGAGTTCGTCCAGATAAAGAATCTATCTCTAATGCAGCTCAAACTCTTGGTTCAAAAACAATGAATCCTGAAGAGTTAAAGAAACTTATTGAAGCAAAATTTGTTGACGCATTACGTTCAGTTGCAGCTTCTATGGATATGGAACAATTACACGAAAACAGAACAGATTTTGTTCAAGCTGTACAAAAAACCGTTGCAGAAGATTTAACAAAAAATGGTCTTGAGCTTGAAACAGTTTCTCTAACTAGTTTAGATCAAACACCAGCAGAATATTTTGATCCAAATAATGCATTTGACGCTGAAGGGTTAACAGTTCTTACAAGAAAAACAGAAGAACGTAAAAAAATCAGAAATGATATTGAAAGAGACACTGCTTTATCTATTCAACAAAAAGATTTAGAAACTGAAAAACAAAGTCTTGAACTTAAAAAAGAAGAAGAAGAAGCGAAAGCAAAACAAGAAGCTGAAATTGCAAAAGAACAAGCTGAACGAAAAAAAGAGTCAGAAGAAGCAAGAATTGAATCTGAAAGAGAGATTGAAAAAGCAGAAATTGAAAAAGAAAAATCTCTACAACAAAAAAGAATTGAAAAAGAGAAAGCAATTAAAGAAGCTGAAATTCAAAAAGAAAAAGAGTTAAAAGAAGCTGAAATTGCAAAAGCAATTCAAATTTCAAAGAAATCAGAACAAGAGTATGAAGCTCGTGCAAAAGCAAATGAAGCTAAAGCTGAAGAAGTAAAAGCAGAAGAAAAAGTTCTTACAGCTAGAGAGCTTGAAGAAGCAAATAGAGATAAAGAACTAGCAATTATTGCAGCAACAAAAAGTGCAGAAGAAAAAGCTATTGGTATAAAACTTGCAGCAGCAGCTGATAAAGAAGCCGCACAAGATAAATCAGACGCAATTAAACTTTTAGCAGAAGCAAAAGAAAAAGAATATGAAATTGAAGCTGACGGTAAAAGAAAACTTAATGAAGCAGAAAATTCTTTAAGTTCAGAAATTATTGATATGAGAATTAAACAAGATCTTATTCAAAATCTACCAAAAATTATTGAACAAGTTGTTTCTCCAATGCAAAATATTGATAGTATCAAAATTGTTGAAATGGGTGGTATTACTCAAGGAAATACAAACACAACAGCTCAAGAAACAGGAAATGGATCTTTACCAGATCAAATTGTATCAAGTGCATTAAAATATAAAACACAAATGCCAATCTTAAATGATTTAATGCAAGAAGTTGGATTGAATCTTAATTCAATGAATGGATTAACAAATCCTCTTAGAGATCAAAAAATAATTGAACAAGATAATGTTCAAGAAGTTGAAGAACCTACTTATGAAACAGAAGTTCAAGCAGAAAAAAAAGAGTGTTCAGTAATTAAAGAAGACCAATAGGGTCTTCTGGTATAAGCTCCTTTTAAAGACATTTTATGTATAATAAAATAAAAAAGGAGCTTATTATGAAAGCTTATTTAGTTAAAGAAACAACTACAAATCAATATTATATTTCTGGACAACTTGGTTTAACTCAAGACCTAGGAAAAACATTCCAAACACTTACAGCTGCTCTAAAAAGAAAAGAAAAATGTGAAGATATGGCTAGATATCTTAGAAAACCTGATTATAATTTTATAGTTGTTTCTTATGATTTAGATCCAGAATATGAAATAACAGAAGGATAAAAAATGGATTTATTAATTCAAACACTTACTGAAAATAAATTTTTTAGTATATTACTATCTATTGTATTTATAATGGGAAGCTTAGAAATCATTCTAACATTGATTGGTTTCGGATTATCTTCCGTATTAGACAACCTTATTCCGGATTTTGATATGGATATAGAGGCAGATATAGAAACAGACAATTCAACATTTGCAACTATTTTTAGTTGGCTAAATAAAGGAAGAGTTCCTCTTTTAATGATTTTTTTATCCTTTTTAACATTTTTTGGATTATCTGGAATAATTATTCAATTTATTTTAAAAAGTAATTTTGGTTTTTATATTCCGTCATATTTAATCATTCCAATTGCTTTTTTTATATCATTACCTATTGTTAGATATATTTCAGTTATTTTGGCAAAAATTATACCAAGAGACGAAACAAGTGCAGTTTCAAGAAAATTATTTGTCGGAAATTTAGCAACAATAACACTTGGTAAGGCCACATATGAAAATCCGGCAGAAGCAAAATTTAAAGACGATTTTGGAAAAACTCATTATATAATGGTAAAACCAACAAATGAAACAGATATCTTTTCAGAAGGAGAAACAGTCTTTATCATAGGTCAAGAAAATAACAGTACATTTTTAGTAGTTAAAGATCCAAATAAAGTCTAAAAAGGATTTAAATGAAAACAATATTACTTATGTTTTTTCTAACTTTAAGTTTATCAGCAAATGGTTCAAATAATTTATCTTTTGAAGAAGATAAAAAACTTCATTTAGGTGTTTCTTTTTTAATATCTGGAGTTTCTGAAACAATACTTGAAAAGACAACTATTTCAAATAAAGAGAAATTTATATATTCAACTGCTTTTAGTTTAAGTATAGGGATTATAAAAGAGATAAAAGATAGTCAAGAAATAAATAATTATTTTAGTTTAGCTGATTTAACATATGACTTTATAGGTTCATTAAGTGGAGCAGCTACTTCTTATTATATTCATAGATATTTTGATAAAAATACAAATGTAAATCTATCAAATAAACAGATAAATATATCTTATTCTTTTTAAAGAATAAGGTATATTCCAGAAAATATAATAAATCCAATAATAAATAAATTGTACTTTCTTGGACAATTGAATGTACATAAATTCCAAGAATCATATAAAAAATATAGAGATACAAAACCTAATATCAATAAAAATAATCCAAAGTAAAATGAAAGAAATATAGCAAAAGATAAAAATAAGAAAAATATAATTAATTTCTGTCTAAATGTTGTTTTAAACTTTTGAAAAAAATCATTTTCATTTTCTTCAACCTTTATATCAAGTAAATCAATTTTCTCCTGATAAGAAACCATTTAAAATCCTTTTTATTTTAATTCTATCAAAAGAAGTACTTTTTTATCCACTAAAACAAGAATTCACCCTCTAAAAGAAGGTGATATTAAAAAATCATGAAAGGATCAATACAATGAATTCCTTTTTCTGATTTTATAAATTGTTCACAATGTAAATCCAAATATAGATTTTTATTATAAAGAACAGTAGCAGCTTTTTCCAAGTCTCTAAATATAATTTCATAGAGCTCATACATTAAACGCTTTCGATCGTCTGGAATAATAAATTCTTCTTCATGATCTTCAATTGCTTCGTCCAAAGAACTAGTATCTAAGTTACAATTAACAAAGTAACTACCATGAGCCTCTAAACAAGGTAAAGCATTCTCAACAGCTTTAATAACAAAATCAATAACCGGAATAGGAATATCAATATTATTATTAAGCTTTTCCATAAAGAAGACGTTTACACAATGATTTGAAGAAATATACTCAAGAAATGGATAAATAGAATCTTCTGCATAAGTTAACCAGTCAAATTCATATCCATTATCTTCTGCTTCTTCTTGAGAAGAATAACCTAAATCTGAATACCACTCTTTTAAAGACTTTTCTCTTTCTTCCTCTAAATCTGGAATATAGATTTCTTCTTCAAGAATTGATTTCATTAATTTAGGTTTTTCTTTTTCAATAGAAAGAATTAAAACAGGGTATTTAAACCTTTCTTTAACGTCATGAGGAGTATAAAAAAAATCTATATCAATAACAGCAGAGAAGGTTCCGCATGCTATAAGATTCCCTATACTTGTTTCAAGATAATCTTGTTCCTCTACTTGACAAAATTTATCTAATCCAAAGATATCAGAAAGAATATCATTGATTCTTCGTTCAATTTTCATATTGAACTCCTTTTAATAAAATAACTATCAAAAAAAGATAGATTATTCTGTTATAAGGAGCTTATTTCTTTATTTCAAAATCTTTTATCTGAAGAACAACTTTTACATTAGAGATTCTATCTCTAAAAAAAGATTCTTTTTCTGAGACTCTATAATCAATATCATGTCCACGATCAATAATTGTTTGTCTCAATCCATTTGTTGTAATCCAAGAATGATCACCATTATAAATTTGTGCACCATTAACTATATTTTCTAACAGTGTTCCAGGATAATTAACTTTTAATATTTTTTCTGAGAATTGATTCTTAGGCACACATTTATATCCGTCAGAGAACCATGAAGGCTTAGATAAATTATCTCTAACACATATATCCTCTTTTCTAATATCTATGTCATAAAACTTATGTGTCTTATCATTAACTGCATAAATATGAATACCTTTTTCGTCTTTCTTCACAAAACTAAGACTTTCATATTTTAAACCAGGTGAATCAATAATTAAATAAACTTTTTGAAGACTATCTTTTTTAAGTTCATGTTCTGCTTTTGGACCTTTTGAAGCACAACCAGAAATAAGAAGTGCACCGGTAAGCAAAGATAAATATAATTTTTTCATTGAATAATCCTTTTTTCTTTTTATTTTACTATTAAATTAAAGAAAAGTGTTGTTTTTTAAACAAAAATCTCAATAACTTCATTGTTTTTTACAAAAGTAAATTTTCTATTTCTACAAAACTGGTTAATATTTTCTTTTGTAGGCTCAGGGTTATTTTTTAAAAAATCCTTAATTTTACCAATAATTAACTGTCTATTATCCTCTCTTATTTCTTTATTAAACTTAAACTCCATAAAATTCTCCTTTTTTTTATAATTTTACCCTCTTTATTTAATTTTTTTTTAAATAAACATATATAACATAGAAGTGCTATTTTTATATAGTCAAAATTTAATACAAGGTGGTGATTAATATGAATTACTTAGATTTCATAAACAAAAAGTTTTTTGCTATCATAGAAGGATTTGGTTTTACATTTGTAGGAACTGGTCTTTCTATGATTAGTGGTGGAACAGTTTCGGCTGTTGGACTAAAATTCCTATATTTAGGAATGGGTGTTATATTTGCTTCTTTTGTTCTTTCTTCAATAAATTTTTATTTAGACAAGAAAGAAAAAGAAATGAAAAATAATAAAAAAGTTGCTAAAAAAGCTAAAAAGGAGACCAAGGCTAAGAAAAGAGCTAAGGCTAAAAAAAGAAGAGGTAAATAATCTTCTTTTACAAGTTCTTGTAAAAGGATAGATCATGGAGACACTATTTCAAATTAGTAGCGTTTTATCAGCTGCTGCATTAGTGTACGGTACAATAAAAATTGTAAAAAAATATAAGGAGGTTAGAGCATTACAACATGCTCATGAACACGTTAGACCTAGTAAACACTAGATCGTAAAAAACCACCTTGTATTTTCGACCACTTTATAGTGGTCGTTTCTTCTAAAAAAGGAGGAAAGAATAATGAAAACAATTAATTTAAATAAAGAACTAGGACCAAGACTAACACATGACTTTTTAAGTTTATCCGGATTAAATTCAGTTTCTCCTTCCTCTTTTTTTTTGTATAAAGACTTCTTTAAAAAAACAGTTGAAGAATTAAAAAATAAAGATAGAAAATTATATACATTAATTCAACGTAATTTAATAGAATCAGAAATCTTTGAATCAATTACTGAAATACAAATATCTAAGGTTTAACTAAACAATATTCTCTTTTAAAATTTTCAAAAAGAACAATGTTTTTTCCAATATTCTCCGTTTGATTATAATCTTTACATTGAACCATTATTTCTTTACTTTTTTGAACAATTGTATCAATCATATTAATATTTTCCTTTGAACAAATTCTTGTCTTTTTCAAATCTTCATTTAATTTACTAACTGTCTTTGAAATTAAATTTAATTTTGTTTGACATGAAATTTCTCTCTCAGATAATGGTCTATTTAATATTTCACTATGTACATTATTAATATATGTTTTATTAACATAATAGAGTAAAAATAAAGTACTTAAAACAGCTGAAATTAAAATAGATATAATTAATATATTTCTTTTAGACATAAACTTTCCTTTTTATATATTATAGCGTATATATAATGATTTTTTCTTAAATTATGTCAATTATGCTATAATATCTAAAAAGGGAATATCATGTTTATATTTGCATATGGTTCATTAAAGAAAAACTTTAAATTTCATTACTACTTAGAAAACAGTGAATTTATTTCTACTGGTGTAACAAAAAATAAATATGCAATGTATGAATATTATGACGCAGGATTTCCTTATTTATCAAAAGAAGAAATATTTAACGTAAAAGGCGAAATTTATAAAATAGATAAAAAAATATTAAAAGAATTAGATAAATTAGAAGGATATCCGACTTTTTATGATAGAGAACTTATAGATATAAACTTAGAAAATGGAGAAAACATAAAAGCATATACATATTTTTTAAAAGAAACAATAAAAAATATTTCAAAACCAATGAATAATTGGTTAAAAGAATAAAAATTTGGTATAATAAAAAGAAAAGGAGAATACTATGCAAAAAGTAATTTTACTAAGAGACGGAAAAAGTGAGATATTCGAGACATTAAAAGATTTATATCAATCATTATCAGAAGAAGGTGTAATCATTACAGAAGTAATTGACGGGTTAATTAAAACAAGTGATAAAAAAGAATTTGAATTTGGTTTATTAAACATTGAAAAAACAAAAGAAAATCTGATTAATGAAGTTGAAGAGTACAGAAAAGAACTTAGAGAATCAATTTCTTTACTTAAAAAACAAGGCATAAATGTACCAAAAGACGAATTAACAAAACTCGCTAAACAATTTGAATTTGTTGGTGTAAAAAATGAAACAAAAAAGAAAGAGTCATAAAACTAGAATAACTGTTATGGCAGATTATTGCGCAGACGGTTTATGGATAAATGGAAGAGCAACTGACTATGATTCACTTCCTCTTCCAAAAGGAAATCTTAATTTAAAAAAAAGATTAGAAAAATGGCAATGGGATTATGAATGTTTTTATCAATTAGAATCAAAAAGGTTTGAAGTAGATAGATTAAATAATTCAAAAAAATTTAAAGACTTTATTTTAGAAGGTTATCTTATTGCAATAGAAATTAGAAAAGCATTAAATAAAACAAAATATTATGTTGAATATTTTAATGATTATCTAATAAAAAGAATTCCAATAAACAATAAAAAGCAAAAAATAAATTTATTTGATAAAAATGAATATTTTAAAATCAGATATCTTTAAGATTTTTGTAATATAATACACTTATAACAAATTCATGACTATTTTTAGTCAAAATTTATTCCACAAGGAGATTTTATGAGTAAGAAATCAAAAAAAGTGATAACAGATTCTTCTACTGTTTTTAATAGAGAAGCTGTTCAAAAAGCAATAAACATTGATCCATTAAAAATGATTAATGTTTTACAAGAGTCAATGGCTGTCGGTGATAAGGGAGAAATTCCTAGAAATTATGCTGATTTTTTAACGTCAATTTCTCTTGACGATCAAGAAAAATTACCATTACATAATCCTGCTGACGTAGGTAAATTAACAACATTCCTTAAAGACTATAATATGGTCAATGACGAATATAAAGTAGATAAAGTTCTTGTATTTGATACAGAAACGACTGGATATACAGGATATGTTGTTTCGATTGCCTTTGTTCTTTATTCAATTAAAGAAGATAAAGTACTAGAAGAATATTATTCTCTTGTTAATCCTATGGCTCCAATTTCTGCTGATTCAATCAAAGTTCACAAGATTGTTGAAGAAGATATCAAAGACGCAAAAACTTTTGACCAAGTATGGGAAGAGGTGAAAGATCTTTTTGGAAAAGCAGATATGGCAGTTGGACAAAATCTATCTTTTGACTTGAAAGTTCTTGAAAGAGAATTTGAAAGAATGAATATGCCAAATCCTATTGAATCATATTTCTATTTTGATACAATGAAGTATGGTAAGGCAATTGCAAAAGTAAAAGATAAAAATGGTAAAAAGATAAAAGACGCTTCTCTTGAAGAATTAATTCAATTCTTTGGAATTAAGCTAGAAGATACAACCTATCACAATGCTTTAGTAGATACAAAAGCTACATTAGAAGTATTTAAAGCCATGTTGAACTATGTTTAACAACTATCCCCTGTTCAGGGGATCGTTAAAAAACAGTAATCATAATATTGTTTTCTGTTTCTTTAACAGAAAATTTACGACCACTCTTTTTTATTAAAGGTAAATAAAACTTATTTACAAGTTCTTCCTTACCTTTCTCCATATCCTCCATAGAATCCCATTTTACTCTACCAGAATAAGTAGAATCTTCTCCATTTTCAGAAAAATATGGAATTCCAAAAGGATATATCAATATCGGTTTATTAATCTCAGAAAGGATATTAATAAACAACTCTTTTCCATAACCTTTCCCAAAATCTTTTGGATCTTTAACCAAAAGAGTTTCGAGAATAAAGCCTTCTTTAACCGAAGACTTTTCTATCATAGAAGCAGAAGCTCCTACGATTTTATTAACAGAACTAAACTCTGTTAGTTCTGCAAATGATTTTTCATTTTCGAAAATCATTTTTACTCCTTATATAAATTTTAGAATGAATTGTTATAAGAGAGATTGTGTATATTTTAAAGTATCTTGAAGTGTTTCAAAAAAAGGAATTTTTAATTTTTTAGTCCAAAACTTTTGATAATCTGTTCTAAAAGAATTAGGAGGTATTCCTACAATCATTTTAGAGGGTCTTAAAGCCTTCCAATAACCAAACTCTTCATTAGTGGTTAAACCAAGGTTTTCTTTCGTTCTAGGTATCCAGAATAGAATAAAATCAGCATGAGTCATAGCTTCATGTTCCCAAAGGATTTGAGATTCTTTTTCTAAAATACCTTCTTCATATTTATTATCTCTTAATTCAGGAGTTAAAAGAATAATTTTCGAATTCTTAAAAAATTCTTTAACTTCTTCTCTCCATGTTTTTTCACCCTTTACACGAGGCAAAGGGCCTGCAAGAAATAATTTAAACTCTTCAGTTTTAGGAATGCTTTCTTTTGCATAAACAACTGTCATTATTAATTACCAGTTGAAACAACTTCTATAATTGTTGGATCTAGTTTTTTATAGAAAAATGCTTCACCGTCTCCGTCGTCCCAAAGTTCAAAAGAAATTCCACCGTCTTCTTCATTATCAGGTTCAAATTCATAAATATAAACTTTTTCTTCTTTATCAGACGAAGCTCTTGTAAATTTTGCTTTATAATCGTCTTCATACCAATATTCAACACCATTGAAATAAATTGAACCGTCTTCTTCTTCAGCCATATCTTGAATTTCACTTAAAGAAGCAGGCCATTCTCTTTTCTTTAACGATTTCTCTGTAAAATAATATTCGATTGTATCGTCGATCTCATATTCTAAGAATGAAGTTTCTCCTGTAAGAACATTAAACAATTTAAGTTCATACCACTTTTCTTTCTTATATTTATATGTATAAATATCTTCTACATAAAACAAAGAATCTTTTCCATAGAATTTAATTCTAAGGAACCCACCAATTTTTATATCAGTAATAGAAAAATTATGTCTTTCATTTTCAGGAATAACATTTTTTAATTGTCTTAAAATTTTAAATTGTTGATTTGTTTTCATTAAAAGTCTCCATTATTATTTTCATTAAAAAGGTTGTCAATAAGTGTTGACATTCTTTGATAATCGTCTTTATGACCTTGGTCAATAGCTGTTCTAATTTTTTCTAATTCTGTTTGTAATGCTTTTAAATTATCAAGAATCTTAGCCTCTAAATTACTTCTTTCACTATCTGAAATTTGAATATATGGATTCAAAATACTAGGAAGATATTTTAATGGAATACGATTAACTGTAACTGTTAGTTCAGAAACATGCTCTTTACTATTTACAACAGGTAAAAGATCTTTAACCATATCAATAACCTTTTCTGTTCTTTCAACAATTTCTTCTGATACATTAGGTGTTAATCTTAATTTTAAATTAATTTCAAAAAGTTTATCAACTAATTCGTCAACAACCTCTTCTTTTTTATCTTTTGGTTTTTTTTCTGAAGTCAATTCCGATTCCTTTTCATTTTCTTTACGTTTCAAATATAAAAACGCACCAATATCAAATAAGACGATAACACTTACAGCAAGTAAAATAGAACTTGTAAAAATAAATGATACAATTCCTAAAATAATACCTACTAAACTTAATTTTCCAAAATTTTCTGACACGAGAACTCCTTTATTTTCTTTTATTATACATAAAGTAAACTTAATTAAGCCTTTGATTCATTTTCAAAAAATACTTTTTCAAGTTTTTTTATAACAAGCTTATTTATATCTGGATATTGAGCTATATCAAAAGATAGATTAAAATATTTAGATAAAACATATCCAACAGCAGGACTTCTACCTTGTGCATAAACACAATGTACAACAATTTCGTCAATATATGGAGAGTTTTTATCAACAAAGTTTTTTAAATTAATTGCGTCCTCTTCTTTTATTGCATAATCAGATAATTCAAAATCTAAATCAGAGAAGAAAAAAGAAATAGAATCTAAATATTCTCCTTTTAATTTTGGCATATCTAATGAATCTGCAATTCTTATAATTACAGCATTACCTTTAGGTATATATTTTGCTGCGTCATGAATATTTAATACAGATATTTTCATAATTTAAACCCTTTCAATTTGCTTTTCATTAGGAAAAGAAGTAGAAAATTTTGAATCATTATCTACTATGTTTTTTATTCTATTAAAAGAACCGGCCTCAACATATTTTTTTATAGAGTTAACATTTCCTGTTGATATAAATTGTCTAACAAGAGAACTAGACGTAAAAATATGTTCTGGTTCAGAAGAAAAATAAACAGTTACAATTTCACCAGCTGTTTCTTTTGTAAATTGTTCTATATTTTGCTCATAATCAAGATCAACATGATTTCTAATTCCTCGAATCATAATGTTTGCACTTACTTCTTTTGCAAATTCAGAAATAATTCCTTCATATTGAACAATATAAAGTTCTTTATTCTTTGGAACAACTATTGAATTAAGAGCAACTCTTGTAATTTCACTTCTTTCTTTTGCTGAAAACATATGATTTTTACTATAATTCTTAGAGACAATAACATATACTTTATCACATATCACAAGTGCTTTTTTTATAATATCAACATGTCCAATTGTAATAGGATCAAAACTTCCAGGATAAATACCTATATTCATAACAAATCCTTTTTTATTGATATTTTAGCAGAAATAGATTTAATGAGGGCTTAAAAAAGAAAGCTTAACCCAAAAAAGGGTTAGCGAAAGGAAGAAGGCTTTATAGATTTTACTTTAAGAAGTAAACCTAATAAAAGACTTCCAACAAATGGAACCATAAAAGCAATAAAAAGAATAAGCATTCTTAATATGTCTTTACTTTGATCTAAAGCTCTTCTTTTATTTCCTTTTCTACTAAGGAGATATCTTAACATTTGTTTTGTTTCAATATACTCTCTTAATAAACCAGGAAGTAAAGCTTTAAAAGATTTTAAAACTTTTTTAAATTTAAAGCCATTTAATATAGCTTTAATTAATGAAAAGATTATTTTCATTGAAAACCCCTTATATAAAATTTTATATGTTATAAGGGGATTTATAATCTATTTGTAATGAACAACTTGAACTACAAAATCAAATAAAATATTTTCACGATCAGCAGAAATTGTAAACATGATTTCATTTTCTTCAATATCAATTTTTATTTCATTATAATCTACTGTTTCAGGAAGAACAACTTGTCTTACAAGTTTTTTCTTTTTCCCTTTTTTATTTATATAAATATTAATTAATCCATTAATTGGATCAATTTCTGTCTCAATATTTTTTGAATTAAAATCTTTAATATCAACTTTAAAGACAATGTTTTCTTCAACTCTTGTACTTTTTATCTCTTCAACAATCTCTTCAATTTGAGATTTTAAATCCTCAAATGTTTCAGTTACAGGCTTTTCGATCTTTTCTTTATAAAGTTGAGGTGCTTTCTCAACTAACTCGTCTAAATTTTTACCAAGTTCACTTAAAATTTTTTCAAATTGCATGGTTTTCTCCTTGTTTTTGTTTTATTATATCAGAATATTAATAATAAAAGCAAATAAGAAAATTTTATTTAAATAAAATATTGAAACTTCCATTATTTGTGGGTTTTAAACGATTAAAAGAATAAAAGTATATAATTATAAAAACAGAATATCCAGGAAATGCAGCAACAATCGTTACAACAATTTCAAAAAATGAAGAAATAAAAAACAAAATCAAAGAAAAATATGATTTATCTGAAAATGAAATATTAAATGAAACACCTTCTTCAAATGATAAAATTGCTGCAATTAGTGATATTGTTTATCAATACTGTATAGAAAATAATATTTCAGATCCAAGTTCATTATCTATTGAAAATATTAATTCATTAATTCTTTCTATTAATTCAAGAATCGAAGAATATAAAACAAGTAGTAAAACTCAAGCAGAATTAGAAGAAGAACTAATAGATAGTTTAAATATCCCCCTCACATTACTGAAGAAGAAATAGCAGAAATAAAAACAAAAGAAAGAAACGATAATTATGATAAATCAATAGATAATATAAATAAATTACCAATTTATGAATTGTCAGAAGAAAACATATCCTCTTTAAAATATATGTGGAATGAAGAAAAAATGGCACATGATTTATATGTAGACTTATACAAAGAATTTCCTACATTAATAGTTATAGATAATATATCAAATGCAGAATCAACACATATGAATAAAGTGGAATCGTTAATTGTAAAATGTAAAATATGAACCATATTTTCAAGGAACTGAATATACAGAAGAAAATATGGATAATACAGAAATTGGCTCCTTTTTTAATCAAGATATAAACTCTTTATATTTAACATTATTAAATCAAGGATTAGTAAGTGAAGAGTCAGCATTAAAAGTGGGGTGTATTGTTGAAGTTACAGATATTAGAGATTTAGAAAAAGAAACAAATTTACCAGAAGATATAAATACAGTATATAAATCTTTAGATAACGGAAGTTATTCTCATTATAAAGCTTTTGATAGTAAGTTAAAAGAATTATGAATTGAAGAAGGTTGTTGTTCAATAGGTCAAGATTATTGTTTAACATTAGAGTAATCTTATGTTAAAATAATAAAAAAGGTGGATTTATGAAGTTTATTTTACAATTTTTTATTCTACTTGGTCTTGGCCTATATTTTCAATATTATTTAAATACAGATAAAGACGATAAAAAAATATTTGTAAAACCAATATATAAAAATGGGGCAACTCAATGCCCCAATGGTTATAAATTAGATAAAGGTCTTTGTATTATCAAGTAGCTTTCTTATCCTGAACCCTTAAAACTTTCTTTATTTGAGCTTTATTATGTTCAGAAATATGTAATATTGAATCAACCCATAAATCTAGAGTTTGAATTAAATCTTGATATGAAACTTCATATCCTTTATCAAAAACTTTTCTTAACGAATTATATGTTACTTGATTAGCTCTTTCTTTTTTCACAACTTTTAATAGTTCCTCTTCACCTTTTCCTTTCTCAACAAGATAATCAAAAATACCTAATTCAAATAATTCGTCAGTAGAATATCTTTTACCACTCATTATAAGTTCTTTTGCCTTAACAAAACCAACTCTCTTTGAAAGTAATTCAAAAGCACCCATACCAGGGAAAAATCCATACCTTATTTCAGGAAGAGAAATATTAAAGCCTTTTTCTGCAATAATAATGTCACAAGCTAAGGCTGATTCAAAACCACCACCATAAGCGTCTCCATTTATAATACTTACAGTTGTCATATTTGAATTCTTAGCATTCATAGATTTATAAATTAAATCAACACATTTTCGTCCATATTGTTGAAGAGCTAAAATATCTTTATTTTCCAATAAACCAAGAAATAAAGATAGGTCTCCTCCAATATTAAATATACCACTACCTTCTTCTCCTTTTAAAACAAAAAATCTATTTTCATTATTATGATTTTCTTGTTGAAAAACAAACATAAAGAAGTCAGTAATATCATTTAATAATTCAATATTAAAGTTCTTTCGACCTTTAATTTTCATTTCACCTATAAAGACATTGTCTTCTATTTCCTTCACCTTCAATTGTTTATAAATTGGCAACATTTTAGTACCTCCACAGTTTTTTGTCCGAAGACACATAGTTATAAGAAAAATAATATTCTTTTAATCTTTTTTTAACTAAAATAAAGGAAAAAAGGAAGAAAATGGCACGTTGGAGTAAAAAAGACGAAAAAGAATTATTAGAGCTTATAAAAAGTATAAATTTTGAACTATTAACTAAAGAAAAAGAGGAATATTTAGAATCTTTTTTTAATAAAAAAATAGAAACAATAAAAAGAAAAGCAAGAGAGTTAATGAAACCAAATCTTGACGAAGCAACAAGATTGTTTTTAAAAGAAATTTTAAAGGATTTAAAAAGAATTAAGTCTTCCTAAGCCAATTAAGGCTTAGGTAATTTAGAACAATCAATTTCATGCATTCTAAGTTTATCTTTGTTTGGATTAACAAACTCATTTTTATAATAAAAACAACGCTCAAAGTTATTTTCTTTATTTGAATATCTTTTCCAATATCCAGTAGGAATTAAAATTTTCATTTTTTCCAATCTTTTAGCTTGTTTTTTAAAACTTCTAAATTTACTTGGTTTCCATTTAGAAGTATTTATTGTCTTTATATCTCTTTTTACAAGATAATTATCCGGATCATTATAATCAACTCCTGTTACTACATGTAGTGAACCAAATTTTTTAGCTAATAATCTCTCATAGGCCTCTACTTTTGTCCAAGTTTTTTGATTTACTACTGATACTTGAGGAATAATATTTGCCATAGTATATATTTTTCTAAGTATTTTCTTATCATAGTCAAAATCTGCGTCAGGAGCTAAATGTCCTCTATCAAATCTAACAGATTTATCTTTTGAAGAAGTTGAATATGTATAATCAGAATATTTTGTTCTATATTTTGAAGGTAATGTTTTTTCTGTATAAAACCTAGGTCTCTTTTTTAAATTAACCTTATTAACTAGCTCTCCAAATATATCATATGTTACATAATTTGCACCTTTTGCTTTATAGTTATAACAAATATCAATCACCTTTTTATGAATAACTTGATCACAATGAATCTCTGCAAACAAAGAGGAAACTAAAAAGAAAGATAAGAGAAAAATTCTATTTAACATAATGACCTCCATTATATCTATCTTGAGAAGACATTAAAATTTCCGAATCTTCATTTTTCTCTAAATATTTATAAATAAAAAAACTAATTACAAAAATAACACTGATAGAAATAAACATATCCATATCAAACTCCTTTTTTTTATAAAGTAATGATACAGTAAATAAGTTTAAAAGAAGGTTAAATAAGGCCAATTAAAAGCCTTATTGTGTAGGTTGTTGAACAGGAACCTGTTCTTGTGCAGGGTTTTCGAATCTTGCATGTTTTGAATAATCAGCCATGGCTTTTCTTTGATTATTAAGTCTAATACCTCTTATTTGACCATAGATATTTCTTTTCTTTTGAAGAATATATGATCTCTTTTGTTTTTTTTGTTGATAACAAGTATTTCTATCTTTATTTGTTCTAGCTTGCTGCATACAAGAAGTATATTCTCTCATAACAGCAGAATTTTCTCTATTTGTAGCAATTAATTGTTGATTTAAATTACTTATTTGAGACGAATTTTGTGTTGTTCTTGTTGGCGCAGGATTTCCAAACATATCAGCAGACAAAGACAATGAAAATAAAAGAGGCACTAACAAAAAATATTTAATCATAAACACATTCCTCAATCTCTCTTTTTACTTTTAAAGGCTCGTCAATTCCGGAAAATTGAACAATAGCATTTCCACGACCAGTAACAATAACGTCTCCATATCCAAAGATTCTGCCCATAATATCTTGTTTGACTTCAATGGTTTCTACTGCTTTATTTAGAATCTCTTCTGTATTTCTAGCAATAATTCCAGTTTTTGCAATAACTCTATTATCTGTAACACCATATTCAATACTTTTTAAACGAAAATACATTATAAGTCCAGAAAGAAATATAATACTTGAAACACCTATATATACTTCCCAAGGAATTCCACCTCCAAAAAATATACCGAATCCTAAAATTGCAATAGCAAAACCTATAATTAATAATGGAGTCATTAGTGTATATTTATTTAGTTGAAATAAATATCTAATTTGCTCATTAGACCCTAAACTACTTTTTATATAGCTCATGTTAAATCCTTTTTTTCTTTAATTATATCTTAAAGTTTTTTTATTTTGTTGCTTTTTATCTTAAATTTTGCTAAAATGGTAGGAAATATCATAAAAAAGGAAAATTTCATGTATATTAGATTAATTATTTTGCTACTCATAGCATTTCTTGTTTATGTTGGAGTGATATATATATTAAAGTTTTTTAAAAAAGAAGACGAAATATCTTTTGAAGAAACTAGGGAAAATTTAGCTTTTCTTATTGAAGAAAGATATAAGAGCTCTGTATTTAAAGAAAGACTATTAAAAACAATAAATGATATTGTTGATTTAAAAAATAGATTTGAAGAAGAAAAAAGAGATCTTAAACAATTAGAAAAACAATATAAAAAAGATATGTCTAGTGAAATAAAAGAACTAGAATATAAAATAGATAAAATTAATGAACAAATGTTTAATATTCATAAGTCCCTAATAAAAGAAAAAACTACAATAAAAGAACAGTCAATAAAAGATATTGAAGAAAACTTAAAAATATTTAAGTTAACTGAGGTTAAATAACAAAAAAAACCTTAAAGTTTGTTAAAAGAATTGATAAATTCAAAAAAAACATGATAAAATAAAGAAAACTTCAAAAAAAGGAATAAAATCATGGAAAGAAAAAAAGAACTTATAACTAAAATACAAAAAAAATTAGGTTTAAAATCATATAAAGAAGCTAAAAATGTTTTTGATACAGTAAATGAAGTATATGAAGAAGCTTTAAGAGAAAAAGGTTCTGTTAAAATATATAATATTGGAATTATAAAAAAAGGTCTGAAAAAAGAAAGAAACATAAAAGTACCTAAAATAAAAGGAATTGTTCATGTTCCAACTAGACTAGGTTTATTCTTTAAAGCAGATAAAAAGTTTGAAGAGTCTCTTAACTAAGACATTTTTTTAAAACAAAATCTACTTTAAAACAAATATGTTTATTTTTAAGTAAAGATAGAAGATATTGAACTCTTTCTTTACTTAAAAAATTAAAAAAATCTTCAATATCTGTATTACAATCCAATACATAAAATAAAAATCTTTTTTCTATCTCATTAGATAAATTAATCTTTCTAATTATTTTTCTATAAAAACTTCTATTTGCATTAGTCATATTTTTTCTCTAAAAAAGTATTTAATTGTGAATTAAGTTCTAAATTTTCCATAGCTCTACTCATAGCTACATAATATATATTTACCTCTTCTTGATCAATTTTATTCACAGGAATTAAATTACCATATTTATCCGTTAGTTTTATAAAATCGTCAGCCAAACGAACATTATAAAATTCTAAACCTTTTGCTTTATGTGCCGTAGTAAAAACTATCTTAGCGTTACGTTCTTTAACAATTTTTCTTTTTATTAATTCAATAGCTTCTTCTATTTTTTCTTTATATTTTTCAACAATTTTAATTAAAAATAAGAGCTCTTGATCATTTGTATTTTCAGCAATTCTTTTTAAATTATTAAAACTTTTAAACTCTCGAATATAGAATGATTTTATTTTATATGTCTTTCCAAGAAAAAGATTCATTGTATCAATCAATTCTTGAAAAACAAAATGTTCTCCTCCAATAATATGAATATTTTTACCACTTAATGCGGCACGATAAGCTAGATCGAATAAATATGCATTAGTTCTTGTAATAAAAGTATATGGAACTGTATAGTCTAAATTACAAACCATATCTTGTTCTCTTAAACCTTCTATTTTTATAAAGTCTCTTTTATAATAAGTTAAAAATTCATTGATAACAAAAGATATTGACTCTCCAAATCTAAAAGATTTTGTTAAATAAAAGAAATCACTATCTTCATTTTCAAAAATATTTATAACCTTTCTATATCCATATATCGCTTGATAATTATCACCAACAAAAATCTTCTTTGTTTCTTGATTAAAGACAATATCTAACATAACTTCATTTGAATCTTGAGCTTCGTCAACTAAAACATAATCATAGTTTAAAGTAGGTTCAGATAATTGAAATAATTTTAAATAACCGTCATGAGTCATTTTAACGTCTTCATTATTTAAATCTTGCATTTTTTCAAAATATTCAATAGCAAAAGAAAGACTTTCAGATTCTTCAAAAATATCTTCAAATTTTTTATACTTAGAATTAAAATAAGAGCTTAATATTTCTAAAACTCTATTTGCTTCCATATAAATTTCAGGATTTGATTTATCTTTCATATATGATTCTTTTAAAGCAGATACACCAAAAACAATATCTATTATCTTTAAATTATCAACTAATTTATGTTCAAAGAATTTGCCAATTTCTTTAAATGCTAAGGAATGAATTGTATGAACGTCTGTATTTCCAAAGAATTTTTTAGCAGCTTCGTCTTTTATTGAAGAGTTGTAAGCTAAATAAAGAAAGATTTCCATAGGACGTCTTTTTGTAAATTCTATTAAAGTAGTTGTTTTTCCTGTTCCTGCTCTTGCTACTACAAAAATATTATCTTTTTCAGACTCTATAATTTGATTTTGTTCAGAGGTTAATTTCAAATTTTATCCTTCTTTATTATTTTTCTAAATTATAGCTTCATTTTGTTTAAAAAATTATTAAAATGAAATAATTCATATTTTATGATATAATCAGAAAAAAAAGGAGAAATTTATGACAAGGTTTATTAAATTATCATTAAGTGCTGTTTTATTAACTTCAAGTGCTTTTGCTTTAAACTTAAAAAAAATTGAAGAAACACCAACAGGTCAAGTTATTGAAAGAGGAAATAAAACTGTTCAAGTTGATTCAGATACAAGCAAGGTAAAAAGTAATTCAATGTCTGAAGCAAAATATGAAAAACCAAAAAAACTGAAACTAAAGAGATATCCAGTAAAGTATGATAAATCATTAGCAAATTTTTCAATTATTCCTCATGATAAAAAAGCTTTTAAAAAATATATGGCAGAAAATGATATTGAAAAATTTACATTAAAAAGAATCTTTGGAACAACAGATTCTAACATTGCTATTATGGTTTCAGCATATGGATATGATTGGATTTATAAAAGAGCAGATTTAGCTGAAAATTTTTATTTATTAGAAAGAGAACTTCCAAAAATTAGTTTAATTGAAAAACTAAGAATGGCAGATTATTATTTAAGAACAAGTAGACCTGAAGAAATTCCAAATCTTATAAAAAAATCTGATTGTATGTCTAGTTTCAAATATAATTCAATGTGTTTCTATTATCTTGGTGTTTCAGATTATTTACTTACAGGAAATAATAAAAATGTTTTCCTTAGAATTGCAAAAAATAAACAGAAAAAAGCTATGGAGATTTATAAAAAATAGTATACTTATCATACTTTAAATCAAAAAATAGTTTTTTTTTAATAAAAAGACAGTAAAATAGTCGAATCACAAAACAAAGGAGTGAGAATATGAAAAAATTATCTTTAATCGCAGCAGCAGCACTAATTAGTGGAAGCTCATTATTTGCTAGTACAAGCGATATTATAGACTTAGAAAATGGAAAGGTTTCAGGAAGTTTATCTGCTCAACACAGATATATGGACGTTGATAACAACAATAACTTATTAACAGGAACAGCAAACTTAAAGTATGTTAGTTCTGATAAAGCATTTATTCAAGCTGGCTTGAATTTTTATGGTATCACTGGATTTGGTGCATATGACGATCAAGACAGAATGGATAAATTCTTAAATCCAGACGGTAGTGGTTTTTCAATCTTAAATGAAGCTTACTTAAAAGTTAATAGAGATTGTAAAGGTGCTGACGTAACATTACAAGCTGGTAGATTCCATATGAATGAGGGATTAATCAATTCACAAGAAAATAGTATGTATAACTATCCAGTTCCAAATGCATTTGAAGGTGCACAAGCTAGTGTAAAATATAATGGATTTGAAGCAAAATTTGCTTGGATTAATAGAATGTCTGGTGAAGACAATGGTCTTGATAGATCAAAATTTGAAACAATTGAATCAATTGTTCAATCTCAAAATCCAGGTATAGACGATACTTCAAGTGGTCTTTATTATGGAAAACTAGCATATTCTTACAAAGAAATAGCAACTATCTCTCTTGAGAATGTATATGTAGATAATTTTACAAATACATTTAAAGAAGAAATTGCTGTAAATGCAAAAGTAAAAGACTTTAAAGTATTTGGTGGACAACAATATCTTAGATATGACTCTGAAGACGATTCTCTAAATACAAATGTATATGGTGTAAAAGTAGGAGTAGAACCAATTAAAGGTTTAACAACAACTCTTGCATACAACTATGTTGCTGATTCAGCTATTCCAAGTTTCCAATTTGGTGCAGATCCACTTTACACAAGTATGAATGTAGCAAATGCTTATGGTGATACAAAATTAGACGCAGTTAAGTTTGGCGCTAAATATAAAATCAATTCAAAAACAAAAGTTGGTATGGCTATTGGTAGCTTTAAAGGTGACGTAGTTGATACTACTGCATATGAAGCTTGTGGTTATTACAGTGTAACAAAAGATATCAATGTGAAAGCAATGATTGGTTATGCTGATACAATCTCTCCTGACGACGGTGTAGAGACAAGACTTACAGTTTCTTATAATTTCTAAGAAACTTCTTTTGAGGGCTATATGCCCTCACCTTACTATTTTATAAATACAAAAAATCTTCCCAAATAAATATATGGTTTTCTTAAAACATTTACTTCATTTTCTGGAACAAGTACTTTCTTTTTATCAGTATAAAAAACAGGAATACTTTCAATAACTTGAACATTGTCTTCGTTATTTTTATTTAAAAATTTTAACAAAGAATTTTTATCTTTAAATACATAAAAAGTTCTTTCACCTTTTATTTTAATATATCTATCTTTATTTGAAAAGAAAGAAGAAACAAATGATTCATACCTCTCTTTCAAATCTTTTTCATTTTCAATACGTTCTTTCATACAGTTATATAAAAATTCAATACTTATATCCTCTGCATTAACATTATTCTTAGCTCTTTCTACACTACTTTTTAAATTTTCTAAATGATAAAATGCTTTTGAAAAATCAATAATATTCATAATAAACTCCTTTATTATAATAATAACATTTATTGGTTTAAAATAACTTTAATGATATACTTATGAAAAAGGAGATTTTTATGGAAGAACAAAATGCAGCAGGGTTTTGGATAAGGTTTTTAGCAGTAGTCATTGACTCTTTTTTAGTTGGTATGATAGTTATCTTACTAGGAATAGGACAATCTCATTTTCAAGTAGATACAGAAACATATAATAATATAGTAACAGTTAATCAACAATTTGAAAGTTTTAGAACAATTGGACATATTATGGATTTATTTACAGCCATAGCAACAATTCTTTTTTGGACATATTGGAATGGACAAACACCCGGGAAAAAACTTATGGGTATAAAAGTTGTTTCTGTTGATAATGAACCTTTAACATTAGGACAATCATTTTTAAGATATATAGGTTATATTATTTCTTCTTTAATGTTCTTTATAGGTTTTATAATGATTGGTGTAAGAAGAGATAAAAGAGGTTTACATGATTTAATTGCAAGAACAAAAGTAATCTATACTAGATAATTCTCTTATAACAAAATAATCTATTTTAAATAGAATTATTAAAAAGGAGATATTATGTATCAAAGTATAGGACGTATAATACCAAGACCAGGTAGTGGAGATATGGCAGCTTTTAATGAAGCTACACCGGATCTAATTCTATCCACTCTTTTTAAAAGTGGAGCACATTTATTAAAAAGTAATTTTGTTTATGAATTACGTTTAAATGAACTAACTGGCATTATTGAAGTTGTTGAAGTTGGAAAATCTGTAATTGGTCATAAATGGGGTCATAATTTTTATGACATTCCAGTTATGTATGGTCCAACAGTATGGTTAACAGAAGAAGAATATAAACAATATAAAGAGGACTATATCAAAGAATATGGTTCTTTTAAATAATTCTTCAAACTTTAAGCTTCCTTTAAGGGAGCTTATGTAATAATACGTTTACACAAAAAAAATAAAGGAGAGAGACTATGAAAACAGTAGCAGCAACAATGAATATGTCAGCAGCAGCAGTTTGTATATGTGCCGGGATAGGCACGTCTGGTCTCTCGTCAGAGGGGATTGAGAGTATTTGATACTTTTAATCACCAAAGACTTTTCCTAAGGGGGGAGGGAGACCGAGCGAAAGCAAAGTTTCTCTTCCCCCTTTTTTTTTGCTTAAAAAATGGGCCCATAACTCAATTGGTAGAGTATCTCCCTTACAAGGAGAAAGTCCTAGGTTCGAATCCTAGTGGGCCTACCAAAGTAAATGCCTCGGTGGCCAAACTGGCTAAGGCGTGGGATTGCAAATCCTAAGATTGCAGGTTCGAATCCTGTTCGAGGCTCCATGGACCAGTAGTTCAATTGGTTAGAATACTCCGCTCATAACGGAGGGGTTGCAGGTTCAAGTCCTGCTTGGTCTACCATAAAAATAATAATATGGGCTGTTAGTTCAATTGGGAGAATGTCGGCCTTGCACGCCGAAGGAAAGGGTTCGAATCCCTTACGGTCCACCATATGCAGGTATAGTGTTTAACGGCTAGCACGTCTGCCTTCCAAGCAGAAAGTACGAGTTCGAATCTCGTTACCCGCTCCAAATAAGCCTGGGTAGTTCAGTTGGTAAGAACGTTCGGCTCATATCCGAAAGGTGATAGGTTCGATTCCTATTCCAGGTACCAAAAAATGCAGGTATGGCATAATGGTTGTGCGCTAGCTTGCCAAGCTAGTTATCCGAGTTCGATTCTCGGTACCCGCTCCATATGGGGATTTAGCTCAGTTGGGTAGAGCGTCTGTTTTGCAAGCAGAAGGTCAGCGGTTCAATCCCGCTAGTCTCCACCATATGTTAGTATAGTGTAATGATAGCACACCTAGTATTTCCTAAAATACACTAGGAGGAATGAGTTCAAATCTCATTACTGACTCAATTTCCACTTCTTTTTTACATAATCATATATATAAAATTTCTTATTTTGTTTCTTTGAAATAGATATTGAATGTTCTGTTCCTTTACTTTTTCCATTCCAAAAAGCGATACCTAAATCAGAATTATCCCAAATTTCTTTATTTCTTATAAATCCAGCACCTTTAATAAATTCTCCTGTTTCTTTATCATTCCATTCAGGTTTAAAAACTTTGATAGGAATATTATGCTCTTTTGCATATTTCTCAGCTAACTTATCTGCACCACGTGCACCGCCACTAATAATTTTTATATATTCATATTTAGAAAAAAGCTTATTTAAAATAAATGATAAAACAGAATAATCTTCAAAATCTCGACTACCAATTACCGCAATTTTAGTTTCCTCAATAAGATCTCTCTTATTATTAAACTCTTTTGTTTCAAATCCACTCTCATTTAACCAAGACGAAACTATTTGTCTATGACAAAAATCTTCAGGAACTTCATAACACAAAAATACAGAACCTTCATATTTTTTATAAATATCTTCTGGATTTAATTTAGAAAGAGTTTCTTCCCTATAAATTTTTTCATATTCTTCGTCAGAAACTTCTCCATTTTTTGTTGCAATAAGTAAATCCATAGAAGGGGCTAACTCCAAAGCAATATGATCAGCTTTAAACCATTTTGGTGTTATTCTAGATATAGAAATTTTTCTTTTATATTCAGGAATATGTCTATTTGCAAAATATGAAGTAAATATCATGATTCTTTATTTTCTTCTCTATATTTTAATATAAAGTATGGAGCCATAAATATTGTAGCCATAACAACAACAAATAGAAATATTTTTCCAAAACTTGGAACTGGATCATTTGCTAAAATAAATTTACCAGAAAAAAAACCAACCATAAACATA
>Ga0256843_1000046_pt1 | contig 100201 bp, 96 predicted proteins | sample AlvinellametaG_FD_191572 | JGI IMG/M metagenome (GOLD analysis project Ga0256843, IMG submission 191572) | Pompeii worm associated microbial communities from hydrothermal vent at the East Pacific Rise, Pacific Ocean - Alvinella | ecosystem: Host-associated > Annelida > Integument > Unclassified... | reverse complement strand
CTCCCTTGAAAATCTTTTGTAATTATTGTATAATAAACAAAAGGTTGGGACGACGACCTTCGGTATAGGAGATGTAAGACCTTTAATAAAAGGCAATCTCCGTTTTAAAGCCAGAATCCCCTTGATTTATCAATGGGGAGTTCGTCAATAAAAAAACTTTGCCTTTAGCTTGTTTTGGGCTTCCTTGGCTGAGTCTGCCCATAGGGAAATCTTAGTTATCGACAATCCCAAATAGGGATTTCACAGAGGTCGAACTACAACTCATTTTCTATAGGTCTTACATACTCATATATCCAAAGGCGCTACTTTCGATAGTTCCTGCCGTAGATAAGAGTATTGTAGCAAATAATATATACAAATCCAAGGTTAGCATCTATAGTTAAAGACCATTGGGATTTCTGCTAAGAGTGCTTAAAGAAAGAGTAGAGTAAGAGAAGCTTTTGGCTTCTCTTTGGTTTTGATTTTTATCCGTTTTTGACCGCGCGTCCCAAATCCCACATAGGCATAAATATACCAAGAGCCATAAGTAGTACAAGTCCAGCAATAAAAAACATCATAATTGGTTCGATATATGCTGAGAGATTGTCTATAATATCTTGGAATCTCATATTATAATACTCTGTGACTTTTTCAATCATAGCATCAAGCTGACCAGAAGCTTCTCCTGCTTTTATCATCTGCAAAAGCATACTCTCAAAAAGTCCTGTTTGCTTAAATGACTCTGTCAAACTCATACCCCGACCAATATTGGCATTTACAGTTTCGAGTTTGTCTCGAATGTAGAGATTATCTACCATATCGACTGCAGTATCTAGAGCTTCTGAGACAGGAATACCAGCTTTTACTAGCTCACCAAAAACAAGAGTATAGCTATACATTGAGGAGAGAAAAATGACCCGATTTATTAAATAAAATTTGGGGTGAACCAAAATCCTATCCATAAACCTCTTAAAGTCTACATTATTCCGGTAGAGAAATATGATCATATAAATCGTCAACCCTAGTGCTGCTAATAAATAGAGTCCATAGTGACTAAAAGCATACTCAATATGAAGCAAAACTCTAGTAGGTAGTGGTAACTCTGTTTTAAACTCTGCAAAGATATCTCTAAACTTAGGCACAACTAACATAATCAAAATTACAAATGCAATTGCCATTGCTGTCAGAGTAATTAGTGGATAGCGTAGAGCCTTTTTAAACTTTGCTTTATTGTCTCGGATATTTTCTAAAATATCTGCTAGTTTGTGATAAGCTTCTGGGAAGTTACCAGTCTTTTCTCCTAGCTGAGTCATTGCCATTACAATATGTCCAAAATCATCTGAATATGGCTGAATCGCTTGAGACATACTCTTACCAGCATTAATATCATTTGAAATTGTGTGATAAATTTCTCTTAGCCTACCATTTTGCGTATTTATTGCGACATCTTCTAGAGTATCATGGATAGGAATACCAGCATCTGTCATAACTGCAATCTGACGAATAGTAGCAATTTTATCGGCTTCTCTAATCTTATTTCCTCCATACCGAGAGAAATCTTTTGCCATCTTTTTAAAGATATCCTCAATTGGAGCGTTTGTCTCGACAGCCTTTACTACAACTGCTTTTGGATTCTCTTTTTTGATTTTAGCAACAGCATCTCTTTTGCTCATAGCTTCTACTATTTTGTCTGTTTTGTGTCCTTTTTCTAGGACTGTAATCTTAAAATACATCTCTACAACCTTGCTACTCTGAATATCTCTGCTACTGTAGTAACTCCAGTTAGAGACTTTTTGATTCCATCTTCAAACATAGTAACAAATCCCTCCTTCATTGCTTGTTCTGTTAATTTCTCTTTTGATTCATTTTTGGCAACCATCCTTGAGAGTTCATCACTAATTGTCAAAACTTCTGAAATCATCTCCCTACCTCGATAGCCAGTACCGTTGCACTCTTTACACCCTGTACCTTTATAAAAAACTGGATTATCTACATTGATATAAGGCTTAATCTCTTCCATCACGTGGACATTTAGAGTCTCCGTAGTTTTGCAGTATGGACATATTTTTCGCACAAGTCTTTGAGCTTGAATCGCTACTAATGCACCACTTACCAAATAGCTTTCAATTCCCATATCGATAATTCTAGTAACTGCACTAATTGCATCGTTGGTGTGAAGTGTAGACAAAACCAAGTGTCCAGTAAGTGCTGCTTGGATAGCAATTCTTAAAGTCTCACCATCTCGAATCTCCCCAATCATAATCTTATCAGGGTCTTGCCTTAAGATTGACCTAAGAGCAGCCGCAAAGCTAAGTCCAGCATTTGCATTTACTTGTACCTGTTGAATACCTGGCATCTGATACTCGACTGGGTCTTCGACGGTGATAATTTTATCTTTTACATCACGAATAGCATTTAATGCACCATAAAGCGTGGTTGTTTTACCACTTCCTGTTGGTCCAGTTACAAGCACAATTCCATAAGGAGCTTTAATTGCATTTGTAAAGCGTTTGTAACAAAACTCACTCATTCCAGCATCTTCTAAACGTACAAGTACTTTAGATTTGTCCAAAATCCTAAGAACTATTGACTCTCCAAGAAGAGTGGGCAAAGTAGAAACCCTAAAGTCATACTCTTTGTCCCCAACCATGGCAGTAATACGACCATCTTGGGGCTTTCTTTTTTCTGCGATATCAAGATTTGCCATCAGTTTCATACGAGAAGCTAGAGGATCAAAGATATCTCTATCAAACAAAAACCCCTGCTGAAGCATTCCATCGACCCTCTCTCTTACAATACAGTTTTTCTCTGTTGCTTCGATATGAATATCACTAGCTCGATTATAGATTGCATTTTTGAAGATGAGGTCGATGAGCTTTAGTACTGCTGGAGAGTCTCCCTCGTCTTTTTCAGCACCACCATACCTCAAGTCTTTTCTAATCTCTTCTACATACTCCCTGACATTTTCTGTCACCTCCATTCTTCGGAGGACTTCTAAAACCTTTTTTGGATTTGCGGCAGCTACATTTATCGGTTTGACCCCAAAGAGCCTCTGTATCGCATCTTGAGCTCCCATATCTAGCGGGTCTTGAAAAGCTACCAAAACATAAAGGTCTGTCTCTTCGATTGGTATAGCTTTGTACCTCATCAGCTGAGAGTATGAGATTTTACTAAAGAGTTTGATATCAACTTCTACACTATCCAAATCGATATATTTGATGTGAAGCATCTCAGCTACCATCTTTACAATCGGCTCAATTGCGATTCCTTCACTCTCTATCTCTTGAAGTCTTACAAATCCGAATTTACCATCTCTAATCTTTTTGGCGACATATTTTTGGATAGTCTCCTCTTCAATGACATGCTCAGAGACCATATTTGCCAAATTTATTTTGAGTGGTGGTCTTTTTCTGACAAGACGAGCGAGCGCCTCTTTTGTGACGATTCCATCTCGCACCATCTGCTCAATTAGTTCTCTAGACATCCCTTCCCACCTTTCTCCACTATTTCTAATAATATCTTTTGAACTTAATTATATTAAAATCTTTTACCTCTTCTTATTTTATCTATTAAATTTTTAATTCTCATAGAACCTGTTCTATCAAAATATGCTTGAAGCACTCTAAGAGCATCAGCTCTTCTGCCCTGTTTTGCTTTGCTTTTTGCAAAAAGTACCCAACTCTCCTCTTGAGAACTATCAATTAGGTTTGCTTGCATAGCCCACTTTTCAGCCTCTTTGTAGTTTGCTTTTGCATAGTAGTATTTTGCCAAAAACATAGCATCATCATAATCTTTTGTATCTTGAAATCTAGACTCAATCGTCTTTACCAACTCTTTATTATCTACATTTTTATCAAAATCTATACCATTGGTCGTAACTGTCGGGTCATCTGCATTGATTGGTTCGCTTGAAACTACAATATTCAATTTTGGTCTGATGTGTTTTTTCTTTTCTGGCTTGATAGATGCTACCTCTTCAGGTAAAGCTTCTGGAGTATCTTTTGGTGCTACTGGTTCAGCTGGTACTGCTGGCTTGGGTGCTGGAGCTGGAGGAGTTTGGACTTGGGTCTGCATTTGTGGTGGTGGAGTCTTGGATTTTTCCAGTTTTGCCAAATACTCTGTAAAATTTTGATAAGCAATTGGAGAAAAAGCAATAACCACAGCAAAACCAGCCAGATAAAATAGCCAGTTTAAGACCTTCTTTGTCCTATATTTTTTCCATCTCTTCTCTAACTCTTCAATCTCATTCATCATTTAATAAACCTAATTTTAGAGCTGACATCTCCAAAAATTTCATAGAGAGTCTGCTTACATTTATCTTTTCTGGATTATATCTACTAAAATACTCATAAATCTCATAAGTTGTATACATCAGTTTATTTGTCTCTCTAAAATTACCATCTGTAACTTTATGTATAAACTTGACATGCCTATTCTTTATCTGATCCGCTAATTCTGGCAAACCAATATTTAGCAATCTTTTGTAGATATAAATCTTCAAATCTCTTTTGGAGATACTCTTTAACTCTATACTCTCCCAGATTCTAGTTTGAAAATGCTCTTTTGCAATTATATCTTCATTGTCAGTCTTATGCAAAGATATAATAAATTTCATACTTCCAGTATCAGATAAAATTCTAATCTCTTCAAGCATATCTGATGGGTAAATCTGAGCCTCATCAAGTAAAATAGTAATTTTTCTTCTACCTTTTATCTCTTTACCATAAGCTACAAAAGTTTCAAAGTCTATCTTTGCATTGATTGGGAAATGTTTACCAGTAATTATAAAAAATAGCTTTGCATAAAACTGCTCTCTTGTACCAGTTGGAGTATCTATTAGATAGATATCTTTTTGGTGCTTATATTTACTATAAAGCCGAGACAAGAGCATAGTCTTGCCTGTCCCTGGCTTGCCATACAAAAGAGCCATTTTGATATCCTTGTCGATACTAGCTTTGAGCTTATCATAAGCTCTTCTACTAGATTCGATATCGATGTACTCTTCTACATTAACAATATCAACAAAAGCTCTTTTTGCTTGACCATATCTCATCATCGTACGTTTCTATACCCCAAATCTTTGAGACTCACCCCTCTTCTACCATTTTTGATGATATGAGGTGTAATAATAATTACTAGCTCATCAATTACATCTGTTGTCTCAGACTTTCTAAATGCCTTCCCAAAGATTGGGATATCAGAAATTAGAGGCACTTTACTATCGACTTTTTCTTTGCTTCTTGTGATGAGTCCACCTAAAATCGCGTGGTCTCCATCTCTGACTTTGATAACTGAAGCCATCTGTCTTCTAATCAAATCTGGTGGCATAGTCCTTACTGTATTGCCTGTATCAGTTGTTTCTACAGCCTCTTTTGAGATTGAAGGATTTATTTTAAGGGTTACCATTCCTCTTTCGTCAACCTCTGGTGTAATATCTAGTAAAATTCCAGCAAACACAGAGCTAATCTCTTGATTTTGGAAATTTTGGCTTCCACCAGTATTTGCAGATGTGACACTTGTAGTAGTATAAAAAATCTCTTTTCCTACACTAATCATTGCTGGCTGATTGTTTAGAGTCATTACCTTTGGACTTGATACTGAGATTAAATCTCCTTGACTTCTTAAAAACTTCAAAAATCCTGTCAAGTCACCACTAATTGATGCACTAAATGAACCACTACCAGTACCGCTAGATCCTCCAGAGTAAGACCCTTGAATCCCAAGACCAGTATTGTAAAGCTTGTTCCAGTCAATGCCTGTACTTCTAGAGTTGGACATTCTTACATCAAGGATTTGAACATCAATCATCACTTCAGTTTTGATCTGTTTTGTAAGAGTAGCAATATATTTGCTCACTCTATGAATCTGTCTAGCAGTACCAGTGACTGTTACAAGACCAGCTTCAGGATTTACTACAGGTTCTAGAGGATTATACTCCCACTTTTGACCATCTGGACCAATCCACTCATTTCCAACTTTTGTAAAGTGAATACTACCATCTCCTGCAGTATTTAAGACTTTATGAATCTCCTCTTTTATGGTATTCCAAAATTGAAATTTTTGATTAGTAGTAATTGTAATGCTAGAACCCTTTTGACCTGTCTTATTTGCAGAGCTACTATCTCCTGCAATTGTTACATTTGCTTTACTTTCACCACTTCTATCCCCTGCTACATAGTGGATTTTAAAAGTTCTTGTCATCAAATAAGAGATAGATAATTTATTACCTCTTAGAGTGTAGTTTAAATCATTATCTTTTAAAAGTGTATCAAGAAATGATTTTAAAGTAGCATTTTTTAACTTGACATAGTAAAGTTTTTTACCGAGCTTATGTTTTGCTCCAGAATCTTTTACCACTACTGTAAGTCCGCAAGTCTCAGCTAGATTATCTAGCGCATCTCCAATTGTCATTGTATTATCAATAGTCACGCTAAAGAGTTTATTGACACAACTCCCAGCCTGTAGGGTAGTGCTAGATAAAGAAAATATAAATAGCAACCCAAAGAGAATATTTTTTATACCTCTAGTTTTCATTTTTTAGCTCCTCTTTTACTTTTTTTCGTAGTTAATTTAATCTTTAATCCCTTCTTTTTGACAAGATATACTTTTACATGTTTTCTATCTTTCTTAAGAGTTACATGGTCTGGAAATATCTCTCTTAGAACAAACCCTTGGATAGATTCCCCTTTTTTATACCATTTACCATTAATGTAAGCGTGATTATTTACAATAGCATTTAATACAAAATTGATATCTTGTGTCCTTTCCAATAAAACCGTCTTGGTAATATTTTTATCGACTATTTTTTTGATTCCATCAAGTGGAGAGGGAATCTTTAAAAAGTCAATCTCATACTCACTGACCCTTTTGCTTTGGATTCTTTTTACCATCTCCTCAATCTGAGAAACTGTTAGTTCTGCAAGAAGAGGGTAGCTTAGAATCATCAAAGAGAGTATTAACTTTTTCATCTATTTACCCCCCAGACAGATACATTTAGATCTGCTACAATCTTACTTGTATTCTCATCTAGATAAATATCACTTTTATAGATGTCAGTTACAAGTTTATTTTGCTCTAGATCATTCATAAAAGCTGCAATATTTTGGAAACCTCCAGTACAGTGAATCCCAAGCTCCAATACATGCCCAAAGTTCTCCTTTCCTTTTACATATTTATTTTTTAAAGAGATAATTTTGACATCGTTAAAGTGAGCTCTTTGGGTAATTGAGTCCAAAAATCTAGCCCAGTTTTTTCTGTTGAAAAGAACTTCAGAGAGCTTTGCAAAGTTTTTATCCAAAAGAGCAATCTTTTTTTGATACTCTTTGATTGCTCTTTTTAGCTTAGCAATATCTCTATCTCTGAGTTTGACTGTATAATTTGGGTCTCCTGTCCCACCGCTAATACTGTTTAGATATCTTTTATCCTCTGCTATCTTTTTTTGCAGTGATTTCATAGTCATTAAACTATTTTGATATCTTGCCTCTGCATAAGGATATAGATAAAGATACAAAATATATCCTACAACAGCTGCTACCATTAAAATAATCATCCACTTCTCAGAGTCACTTTTTTCGGAGAAGTACTCATCCAACTGATCTAATTTATCTTCAATTCCTCTCATCTTAACTCCACCTTTAATACACCTTGATATAGTGAGCTATTTGAATCTTCACTAATTTCATCGATATTTATCATTTTTATATCTTTTGAATATTTATTAGTGATATCCTTGATTAACTCAGTTACATTCTCATCACTATTTGAGACAAGTGATAGATAGTAAGTATCATTTCTACTCTCCATCTGATTGCTATAGACTCCATGCTTTTTAAGATTTTTAGCAAAAGCGGCTAGCTGATTTGATTTTAGATGGTAATTTACTTTTTTATTATAGACCGAGATTAGGGTTTTTTCTTTACCTTCATAGGTAGTTTTAAGACCTGCTTTTTTTTCACTTAGATTTTTAATCTCTTTGGCTTTTTGAGCTAAAATCCTCCTGTATCGTGTAGCTATTGCCCCTACTCTTTGCTGTTCTGCTCTTAATTTTTTATTGTTTAGATCCAAAGCATAAGATGAACCAAGGAAAAATAGAGGATATGCAGAAGCTGCTAATATCGCCAAGAGCATAGACATTATAAACTGTCCACTAGCTCTTTTCAAAAAGACTGGAGGTCGTGGATACATAGAGAAGTTTACAAGTCTATCTGGTTCATCCCAGTAAGTTTTGGCAGATAGATTCATCATATAGTGGACTTGATCGATATACCACTCTTCACTATCTACCTTAAAATCAAATGTCATAGGAATAGAGTATAATCCTAGATAGTTTTGGGCATACTCATCAGCTCCACTAATTGGTCCTAGCTCACTTCCAATAAACATCTGGTCAATTACATCTACTCTGTAGGCTCTTTTTGTATAGATGACGATATCATTAATGGTGATAAAAATCTCATTGAAGAGTTTGATGAGGTTTTGTTGAAACTCAAGGTGAGTAGTTTTTACCCCTTCTTTTTGGAAGATTCTAAAAAACTGCTTCTCATCTACACTTTTTCCTACAATCTCACAATATCTATCGTAGATTTGCTTAAGTGAGTAGTTGATAGATTTTGAGTAGAGATATTCACCATCTTTATAAAAAGTCAAAGTAGTATCATACTCAGCAAAATACAAAAAGCAGTGAACTTTTTTCTTCTCTAGAATATTATGAGTATAAAGACTCTGATACAAAAGAGGTGCAGGAACTATCAAATCTACATATTTTAAAGAGTTTCTAAGGTCTCCATATAAAGAGTTATATCTATCTTTTTCCATGATAAAAAGCTGAAAGCTTCTACCATCTAGACCTTCACCAAAAAACTCTCTATATTTTATGATGTATTCAGTCGCAGCATCAAGCCCCAACTCATCGTAGGCTTTATCCTCTAATGCACCTGCTAAATCCTCATCAGCAATATTTCTACTAACTGTAACTGGTGAGATAATCAAATCTTTATTAGCTACAAAAGAGACATAGTAGTTTTGTCTTTTAAATTGTAGCTTCCTAATTGATGATACTTTCGAACCTTCAAACTTATAGTTTCTCTGGTTGTAGTTATCAATCGTAATAACAGACTGAAATCTATTTTCAGATTTTTTATCGGCTTTTTTCTTTGCCATCTTAATCCTCCTAGCCTTAACACCTTAGAGCATTATATATGTTATAATATTAAAAATGCCTTATGAAGATGGCAAAAAATAGCAAAAATATATTAAAAAATATAACCTACCTCTTCTAATCCCTTTTTACTCTTACTCCAACCCTTTCTCTCAGAGACATGAAGCTCCAAATATATCTTTTTTTGAGCAAACTCTTCCATCAATTCTCTAGCTTTTTTACCTATTCTTTTGATTCCTTCTCCACCATTACCAATAATCATCCTCTTTTGGCTATTTTTCTCTGTTACGATTGTGGCATATACTCTATCAATATTATCTCTTTCGTCCACTTTTTCTATGATGACATCGCTCTCATAAGGAATCTCATCGCTTAGTTTGTCAAAAATCGCTTCTCTAATCAACTCTTTGTAGATATCTCTAATATTTTCTGTAGTCAAAAGCTCTGGGTCATAAAGCCAAGGATGATTTGGTAGATGTTTTGCTATTTCATCTAAAAGTTGTTCTTTGCCGATATTTTTTTTGACAGAGTATGGAATTAAAGCCAAAAATCTATCCTGATATTTTGAGTACTCCCTAATCTTTTTTAAAATTCTCTCATTTGAGACTCTATCAATTTTATTCAATACAACAATATGCTCCACCCCCTTTTTCTCAATCAAGTTCAAAAACTTCTCATATTCACTCAAAGAGTCATTAATTGGTGCTACAAATATCGCTAAATCACAATCTCCTACTGCTTTTAGCACCTCGTCCATCATAAATTGATTTAAGAGTCTCTCTTTTTCGTGGATTCCTGGAGTATCGACAAAGATGATTTGAGCCTCTTTGTACATCACAATAATATTCATTCTTTTTCTTGTGGCTTGAGCCTTTTTTGAAACCATAGCCAACTTAAAACCCGCTAAATGGTTTAGAAGTGAACTCTTTCCAGCGTTTGGTCTACCCACTACTGCTACGAATCCAGCTTTTTGTTTGGTTGTATCCATTTTATTCTCTTTCATCTGATTTAATCTCAAAAGTATACTAAAAATCCATAACTTTGAAAGTAACTTTTTTTAGAGAAATCAAAGCAAATAGTTGAGATAATACTTGAAGTTGGGGATAAAAGGAGATTAATTTGATAAGAAAATATCGAGAGACAAAAGAGACTCAAATTGAAGTAAAGCTAAACATTTACGGCTCTGGGAGTGGCAAAATCGATACAGGAGTCGGTTTTTTTGATCATATGCTAGACGCTTTTGCTAGACACTCTTTGATTGATTTGGAGATAAGTTGTAAGGGTGATTTACATATTGATGCCCATCATACAGTAGAAGATGTAGGAATTGTTTTAGGAAGTGCAATCAATGAAGCAATCTACCCTGTCAAAGGTGTAGAACGCTTTGGAAGTGGTGTAGCAGTGATGGATGAGAGTGCAATTGAGTGCCACATAGATTTGAGTAATCGAGCTTTCTTAGTCTATGATGTACCAATTGATGGTAAAGTTGGTGATTTTGATGTAGAGCTAGGAGAGGAGTTTTTTAGGGCTGTAGCTTTCAACTCCCCACTAACAATGCACCTAATCTACCAAAGAGGTAAAAATAAGCATCATATTTTAGAAGCAAGCTTCAAAGCCTTTGCTTTAGCCTTTAGAAGAGCTATTACTCCAAACTCAAGAGTCTCTATCCCAAGTACAAAAGGGGTTTTGTAGTGGCAAAGATTGAATTGATTGTTTTGGATGTAGATGGATGTCTTACAGATGGCAAAATCACTTACTCTAATAGCGGAGAGGAGCTAAAATCTTTTGATGTAAAAGATGGCTTGGGTATTGCCAGCTGGGTAAGAATGGGTAAAAAGGTAGCAATAATCACAGGAAGAGAGTCTAAAATTGTACAAAAAAGAGCCGACGAGCTTGGTATTTCATATTGTCGCCAAAAGATAAAGAATAAAAAAGAGGTTTTGACAGAGATAATTCAAGAGCTTGGGATTGGCTGGGAGAGTGTTGCGGGTATTGGAGATGACTTTAATGATTTTTCTATGCTAAAAAGTGTAGGAGTCTCTTTTACCCCTGCAAATGGTGTTGATGAGGTAAAAAATATCGTTGATGTGGTCTTGACAAAGCAAGGAGGTGAGGGGGCAGTTAGAGAAATGATTGATTTTATCATCAAAAGAGATAATCTAAAAGATGAGTTTGAGAAATTATGGTTAGCAAAATAGAGCCTTTTTTAATTTTGGTGATTATTCTTTTTACTTACATTGGTTTTAGTATTCAAGAAGAGGGTAAAGTTTTAACCAAAAAGTACTCCAAACAGAAAAAAGATGTCTCAATCTACCAGCCACAAGGAGTAGAAGTCAACTCTACTGGAATCTCTTATCGATACAGAGCAAAAAATGCAGTTTTATTAAAAGGAGTTTGGCATTTTGATAAGTTTTGGCTCAAAAGTAGCGATATCAAATCTCTAACCTCTAAAAAAGCTTCAAAGGATAAAAGGTACATTATACTTACAGGCAATGTCAAACTCCATAAAGTAGATGGTTCATTCTACAAAGCCCAAAAAGTAATCTACGACACAAAGAAAAAAATCGCAAAATCAAAAGGTAAATTTTGGGGAGAAAAAGGTAAAAGCTGGGTGAAAGGGATAGATTTTTATTACATCACGGAAAAGAAGATTACCTATGCCAAAAAGGTCTTTGCTCATTACGACTTAGAGGATAAAAAGAGCTTTAAAGCAAAAAGTAAAACTCCTTAAAGATGGACTTTGATATAAAAAAAGAGTTACCCAAAAGATATCAAAACTCCCAAATAACCAAACCAAAAGATGGCTCTAGCAGTAGAGTATACTATTTGGATGAAAGGTTGGTCTTGAGAGTTTTGCAAAAAGAGCAGGCAGATTTTGAGCAGAGTGTGACAAAAATAGCTTTAAAAGCTCAGCTCAAAGTCCCAAAAATAGTCGACTCTTTTGAGTTGGGAAATTTAAGGATTCTGATTTTTGAGAAGGTAGTTGGATGCTCACCAGAAAAACCAAGCCAAAAAGAACTAAAAGCCATTTGTGATTTTGCTAATAGCCTTCATAAAGTAGAGCCTACTCAAATTGCTATAAAAAGGGATATTTTTAGTAGGCAAAAATTGGAAAATCTACTAAATAAGCATAAAATATATACAATCAAAGATGAACTAAAGAGTGTAAAATGCAATCCAAATCAAAAACATTTTATTCATGGAGACCTTTTTATAGATAATTGCAAATTCCAAAATCAAATATTGATGGGAGTTTATGATTTTGAATTTGCATCGATGGGGGATAGAGCTTTTGAGTTTGCAGTAGTAGCAATCTCTTGGTGCAAAAAAAGAGATGGACTCTCTAAAGAGTGCTTGGGGATTCTTTTGGAGTATTTAAATATCGATTTTTGGGAGTTTTTAGAGTATATTAAGTATGCTTTGTTATTTTATGCTACCATAAGATACACTAATGGTAGAGATTATCAAAATTTACTAAAATTTTATAATAGTTTAAAGGAGATTAGATGGTAAAAGATGTAAAAAGCATCACAAACAATAGTAGAGATATATCTAAATTTAAAGGCAAAAATGCAACTTTTATGCTCTCTTTGTCAAATAGTGAGACAGCAAATATCAAAGGGATTACACAAGCTGGAATACCAGGTCTTATCTATCTTACGCCAACTCTTGATGCCGAATTTATAGCAACTGGCGCTATTTATAGCCTAGATAATATAGCTGAGACCCCAGCTGGAGTACCAACTCCTGCTTTGATTACAAGAGCAATTTATCTGATGAGGAGATTTGATGGGATTGAGTTTTTGAATCTTGGATTGAAAGTAGAACCAAAGATATCAAATACTATCCACCACTTTGGTATCAAACCTAGTGGCGATATTACAAAAGGAGCCAGAATAGATGCTAAAGAAGTTTTTCAAAAAGGTTTAGAGTTTGGAAAGAGTTATATTTTAGATGGAGATTATCTGATTTTGGCAGAGAGTGTACCTTCTGGTACGACTACAGCTCAAGCTTCTGCTCTAGCTCTTGGTTATGATGCCAAAAACTACTTTAGCTCAAGTTTCAAAAATGTTCCAAGTGGAGTAAAAGAGGAGACTATCAAAAAAGCTCTGGCAAATATTGAAGGAGAGAGTGATATTTTCAAAAGATTAGGAGCAGTCTCTGATAATATGTTGATTTTCAATGCTGGCTTTATCATCGGAGCGATGGGAAGATTTGATATCGCTTTGGCCGGTGGTACTCAGATGGCTGGAGTGCTTTTGGTAGCTCAAAGCATTGCTAAAGAGTTAGATATAAAAATTGATAGCTCAAACTGGTACCTCTGGACGACTAAGTGGGTAGCAGAGGATGAAAACAGTAATATAAAAGCTCTACTTGAAATGTTGGATTTTGAGGTAGGAGCTTTTTATAGTGATTTTGATTTTACTACCGCAGGCTCTACTCACCCAGCCCTCAAACTCTACGACCAAGGCGAAGCAAAAGAGGGAGTAGGAGCTGGTGGTGCTTTGGTTTATGGATTGATAAACAATCTACCAAAAGAGTTGATTGCAAAAGAGGTAGAAGGGTTTTTGATGTGAAAATCCTCTACTTTGGTGGGCAAAAGTCTGGAAAAAGTCTTCTAGCAGAACAAAAAGCCCTGCAATTATCAGAAAAACCAATCTACCTAGCGACTTATGATAGTAGCTTTGTAGATGATCAGATGCAAAAGAGGATAAAGTCCCATCAGATTAGAAGAGATGGAAAGTTTTCCACTTTGGAGGAGACTCTCTACCTCTCAAGAGTTATAAAAGAGGGTAAAGTCTATCTTGTAGATTGTATTAGCATGTGGATTTTGAATACTATTGAGTGGAGACTTGAGAGAGTTTTAGCTGAGATTGAGAGGTTGGCTCAGATAGATGCCAAAATAATTTTTGTATTAAATGATGTAAGCTCAGGAGTGATTCCAGTAGATAAAATCTCTAGAGAGTTTGTAGATAGAAGTGGAGTCGTAGGGCAGAAGTTGGTGGGAATTTGTACCGAAGTCTATGAGGTAAAGTTTGGTTTGGAGATTAGATTAAAGTGAGAGAATTTGAGCATGGGGGCGATATTTATAGTTTTGCTCAAAAGCTTGGGATTAGTGTCGATGAGGTAATTGACCTCTCTTCAAATATCAACTTTGTAAAGCCAAAAATTGATATAGATTTTAATAGTCTAAAAATAGACTCCTACCCAAACTACCAGAAGCTCTACAAAGAAGTGGCTAAGTATTTTGGCATAAAAGTAGAAAATCTTGAGCTTTTTAATGGTGCTACAGTCGCTATTGATAGAGTTTTATCGGCTCTTAGAAACTGTAGTAGAAACTGTGTAATCTACTCTCCGGCATATTTAGAGTATAAAAGAGTCGCCAAAAAATATAATTATGAGATATTTCTATTTAATCGACTCGAAAAGATTAAAAGACCTCCTCCAAAGAGTGTAGTAATTTTTATTAATCCATCCACACCAGATGGTAGATTTTATGATTTGAAAGATTTGGTAAAAGGATGGTTAAATCTAGACTGTAAAGTGATAATTGATGAGTCATTTTTAGAGTTTTACTCTATGGATGAATCGATTTTACAAAAGATTGATGACTTAGATAATCTCTTTATTATAAAATCTATGACCAAATATTTTGGTAGTGCTGGTGTGAGAGTTGGAGGATTGGTCTCTGAATCTAGCTTTATTGACAGGCTAAAGCTACAAGAACCTCCTTGGAAAATTTCAAGCTTTGATTCTGCTTATATTTTGTCAGCTCTAGAAGATAGTAGCTTTGATAAAAGGTCAAAAGAGGCAAATCAAAAATCAAAAGAGTCTCTAAAAAGTGCTATAAAAAACCACCACCTCATCAAAAAGATTTATCCAAGCTCTGCAAACTTTTTGCTACTTGAGCTTAAAATCCCAGCCAAAGAGTTTCAAAAGAGACTTTTATCATCTAATATTATGGTTAGAGAGTGTAGCAATTTTGATTTTTTGAATCAATTTTTTGTCAGAGTTGCTATAAAAGATTGGGTTTTAATGGAAAGGTTCATAAAGGCAATCAATGGCTAAAAGTATTGCGATATTTGGGACAAGTAGTGATGCTGGAAAATCAACAATAGCGCTACTAATTGGAAAAATTTTACAAGAGTTAGGCTATAGTGTCGCACCATTTAAAGCCCAAAATGTCTCAAATAATGCTAGAGTAGCAGATGATGGCTCAGAGATTGCCTACTCACAATATTTTCAAGCTTTGGCTCTTGGAGTAGAGACCTCTTGGCATAATAATCCTGTTCTTCTCAAATCTGGCTATAAAAATAGTACCTCTTTGGTAGTAAAAGGCAAGGCTCTTGGTTCAAAAGATGTCAGAGGTTATTATAGAGATTTAGATAGATTAAAGCCAGCAATCAAAGATGCCCTACATCATCTACAAAATGAGTATGAAATTATAATTGCAGAAGGTGCGGGGAGTCCTGTAGAACTTAACTTGATGGAAAAAGACCTCTCAAATATCTTCACAGCAAGAGCCACAAATGCCAAAATAATTTTGGTAGCAGATATCGAAAAAGGAGGAGTATTTGCTTCTATTTATGGAGTCTATAATCTCCTCCCAAAAGATTTAAGAGATAAAGTAGCAGGGGTAATAATAAATAAATTTAGAGGAGACAAAACTCTTTTTGATGATGGCATTAAAATTATAGAAAAGGAGTTTGGGATTCCTGTTTTTGGTGTATTGCCAAAGCTGGATTGGAATTTGGGATTTGAGGACTCTTTAAACCTTGCAAATTATAGAAGCTCTCCCAAGAAAAAAGGTAGCAAAAGAGTTGCTATAATCTCTTATCCTACCATGAGCAACTACAATGACTTTGAGCCTTTGATTGTCGATGATGAGGTGGAGTTGGAGTTTGTCAGAGGAGATATCTCTTTAGAAAGCTTCGATTTGGTGATATTACCAGGTTCAAAACTGGTCATGAGAGATTTACAGTGGCTAAAAAGTAGCGGTCTTTTTGAGAGATTAAAAAGAAGAGAAGGTAAAATTCTTGGTATCTGTGGCGGTTATGAGATGATGTTTGAAAAGATTTTAGATCCTTTTGAGGTAGAGTCAAATCTCAAAGAGATAAAAGGATTAGGATTTATTGATGATGTAATATTTCTTAATCACGAAAAAGTAGTTAAAAAAGATAGATACCATATTTTTGGTCGTTTTGTAGATGGTTTTGAGATTCATAATGGCATAAGCCAAAAGTATCCTCTACTTTTTGAAGATAAAAATATTCAAGGGACCTTTGTTCATGCTCTTTTTGAGGATGAAAAGTTTAAGTCTTATCAAAAAATTGAGATTGAAAAGTTTGTCTTCAGACTCAAAGAGTCTCTTGATATCAAAAAGATTAGACAAAATCTAGAGATTTAAGTAAAAAAGTCTTTTTTTAAGGTAAGTTTATGACAGAGATTTTCATTGAATTTTTAAAAGAGTATAGCTATCCTATCCTATTTCTCTGGAGTATGATGGAAGGAGAGACAGGATTGATAATGGCTGGAATATTATCTCACACTGGTGATATGAATCTTTGGATCTCTATTTTGGTAGCTGGTATTGGAGGGTTTGTAGGGGATAGTATATACTTTTTTATCGGTAGATTAAATAAAAAGTATGTATCAAAAAAGTTAAAAAAGCATCGAAGAAAGTTTGCTTTAGCCTATCTTTTACTAAAAAAGTATGGTTGGCTTATAATATTTGTACAAAGATATATGTATGGCATGAGGACTATAATTCCAATAGCAATAGGAATGACCAAATATAGTACAGTAAAATTCTTGATAATCAATTTTATTAGTGCTATTATCTGGGCTTCTATCACAATTTTATTGGCTTGGTATTTTGGTGAGGAGTTAATAAGATTTTTGGAGAGTATCAAAGAGTATTGGTATTTATTAATTCCTTTACTAGTGATTTTTTTAGGAGGAGTAGTCTACTACTTCAACTTAGCTACAAAAAAGAGAAAAAGAGAGTAGGTTTGAGAAAAGATAGAAATATTTTTTACTTAAAAAACTCTAAAGCTCTAAAATTGTAAAATGAAAAAAGGACTAGAACTGTTTTAGAGTTTAAAAGAGATAGCCAATGGGGGAATTTCTATCTGTCTCTAGCTGAAGATTATTATGAAAGGAGGGTAAGCTAAAGACTCCAGAAGCTTTGGCTTGAATGGAAATATGAATTTAAAATATAAAAAAGTATTAGATATGCTTTTGGATAAGATGGTAAATTTAGGAGGCAGTGATTTGCATCTCAAGCCATTTAGTACCCCAAAAGCTAGAATCTCTGGACATATTGAAACCATTTTGGATAAGAAGCTAAATGAAGAGTTTTTTGATACTCTTATTGAAGTGATTTTGAGTCCTAGACAGAAAAAAGAGCTATTAATTAATAAAGATATAAATGGACACTACGTAAATAGTAGCGGTATTAGATTTCGTTTTAATCTATTTTTACACATGAGAGGTTATGCTTTTGTTTTTCGTGTAATTCCTACCAAAATAGCAAGTATTGCTGAGCTTAGACTCCCAAAAGCTGTAAATCATTTCATAGAAGCCGAAAGAGGCTTGGTACTAGTAACTGGTGCTACAGGAAGTGGTAAATCTACGACCATGGCAGCAATTATTGATGGAATCAATAGAAAAAAGAAAAAACATATTATTACGATTGAAGACCCTGTGGAATTTGTACATAATGATAAGTCATCAATTATTGAGCAAAGAGATATTGGGGAGCATACAAATAGTTTTCATGATGCTCTAAAGTCTGCTCTTAGAGAAGACCCAGATGTAATTGTAATAGGAGAGATGAGAGATTTACAGACTATTGAGATTGCCTTGCATGCAGCAAATACAGGTCACTTAGTATTTTCTACTCTACACTCTCTTGATGCAAAAGAGACAATTAATAGAATAATTAGTGTATTTCCTACTCATGAACAAAACAGAATTAGAATCTCTTTGGCATCTGTTTTAAAAGGAATTTTGTCTCAAAGGTTGGTAAAAACAGTAAAAGGAGAGAGAGCTCCAGCTGTAGAGATTTTGATGGCATCAGACAGAGTCAAAGATATGATCCTCAAAAGTAGAGATAGTGAGATTATCGAAGCAATTGAAGAAGGTGGAGTCTATGGAATGCAATCATTTGATCAATCACTATTTGACCTCTATAAAAGAGGGATTATCTCTCTTGATGAGGCTTTGGCTACATCTACAAGTCCACACGATTTGAAATTAAGAATTTCCAATTCAGAGGATATATCTATTTCTCAAGGTGTCTTAGATTTAAAAGATACATCTTTGGATGGCAGTTCACTAGATGATAACTTTTATCTCTCAGGAGATGATGCAGGAATGGGTTATATTATTAAGTAGAAGGAGTGAATATGGAAATAAAAAAGTGTAAATCTCTGGATGAAGCAAGAAAAGAGATTGATAAGCTAGATGAGCAAATTGTTGACCTCATCGCCACACGAAATGCTTACATCAAACAGCTCGCACATTTCAAAAACTCTATCGATGAGATAAAAGCAGAAGATAGAATATCAGACGTGATAAATAGAGTAAGAGCTAGAGCAATAGAGCAAGGTTTATCTCCTAATTTGATTAATGAACTCTATATAAAAATGATTGATGCAATGGTCGATAGCGAGGTGGCAGAGTTTAAAAATGCCAAAAATTTTTAGATAATTAATAAGTTACTAAACTTTTATCGTTTTTTGTTAATCAGTAAAATTAACTATTAATCTATTTTTGGCTAAAATACTTACTTACTAGTCAGTAAGGAGAAACTTTGCCAAAATTATCAAAAAGAGACTTAATCTTAAAAGTAGCAACCAAACACTTCGCAAAATATGGGTATGACAGAACCGTCCTAGATGAGATTGCCAAAGAGTGCAATCTCTCAAAGCCAGCAATATATTACCATTTCAAAAATAAAAGCATGCTCTACAAAGAGATAATATGTGATTTTTTTACTAGAGTCTCACGAGAAATTGAGCTCAAAACTCGTAATAAAAATCCATTAGATGCTCTTGAGAGTTATGTCAGAGTCTTTGGAGAGTTTTTTATTCAAGAGCCACACTTTAGTTCGATATTTGCAAAAGAGTTATCATTTGGTTCAAGTAATATTAAAGAGTGTGTAATAATGCTTCAGAGTATTTTGAGCAGGCTTGTACAAATTTTAGATGATGGCTACCAAGAGGGTCTTTTTGAGAAAGAGAACCCTTTTATGATTCAATTAATGATTATCTCAACACTCACAAACTATAACACTACGAGGGAGTTGAGAGAGCATATCACCGCAAAGCTTAATAATCTTGATGGTTTTGAGCCAAAACTTGAGGGGATTGTAGATAATCTAGCAAAAAAAATTCTTAAGGCTGTAAGATGTTGAAGTTGTTAGTTAGTATATTTTTACTTTCATCATTTTTGATGGGGATGAGTCTAAATCAATGTATTCGGTATGCTTTGAGAGAGTCTACTGCCATAAAAAAGTCAAAAAATGAGATAGAGATTTCAAATATCAATAGAAATATTCAAAAAGTCTCCCAGTTTGGAGAGATAAATCTAGTAGCAGAGTACAACCATTACAACAGTTTGAGGACTTTAGCCCCTCTGACTCCTTCGACTATGCAAGCTGGCAAACCAATTCCAGAAGCAAACAACATATTTTCTGTAGGCTTTTTATATAAAGTCCCTCTTTTTACAGGTTTTGCTCAAACACACCAACTAAAAATAGAACAAATCGCCTCCAAAATGTCAAAGATTAAAAGCTCTCTGACAAAAGAGGAGATTATTTATAATGTCAAATCTATCTATTTGACGATTTTGGCTCAAGAGGAGCTTTTGAATGCTCAAAGAACTTACTACAAATCGCTAAAAAGGCTTGAAAGAGTCGTCAAAAAAGAGGTTCAAGCTGGTAGAAAAGCTAAGATTGACTACATAAAAGCTCAAACTCAAACCCAAGAGACTCTAAGTATGATTGAGCAGTTAAAATCTGCAATCGAGATGACAAAAGCATCCTTGTCTGCACTAATTGGTAAGGATGTAAGAAGAGTAAGCAAAATTAAAATTAGACCAAAAAAGCTTAGATATTCTACGAAATCTTTACTAAAAAGAGCCTCTTATCTCAAAAAAGTAGAGATTGACAATATGAAAATCAAAAGAGCAGAAAGGGCTATCAAAAAGACAAAAGCTCAAACTCTCCCGCAAGTTAATTTATCGATTTATGCTGGGAAAAATCTAGGAGATGATGATATTTATGGAATGGGTGTAGAAGATGCAAATATCTACCAAGTAGGAGTCCACGGAAATTGGAATCTTGTAGATTTTGGTAAAAGAAATATGCAAATTCAAAAAGCAAAAATCTCTAAAATGCAGTTGGAACTTGATAAAGTACAGACCATTAGAAATATCAAAAAGTCGATAAAAAGTGCCTTGGCAAAGATAAAAGAGAGCTACAGCCTCCACAAAAAAACAAATGCAGAGCTTAGACTTAGTCTCCAAGCCCAAAAGATTGAGTCAGCAAGGTACAAAAGTGGTGTCTCAACAATCAATGATTTGCTATTGGCAAAAGCTAAAACACAACTAGCAAAAGCTAAAAGCATTGAGAGTAAATATAACTACCAAAAAAGTCTATATTATTTAGATTACATACTAGAGCAAGGAGCCAAAAAAAGATGAAAAAGGCATTAATCGCAATTATTTTGCTAGCTTTGACAGCAGGAGTCGCATTTAAGGCAAAGCTTCTACTAAAAGAGCGGACAAAAGAGAAAGAGTCTCAAACCACACCACAAAATATAACTCTTAGTGTAGAACTAGTCACCCCAAAAGAGGGAAGCTTGAGCCAAAAGATTCAGGCATTTGCTAAACTAGAGAGTGATAAGAGTGTTACAATTTCTACAAAATTGGCTGGTTTTGTGGAAGATGTTTTTGTCGATGAGGCACAAAAGGTCAAAAGAGGTGATACTCTAGTCAAAATCGACTCTGAAGAGATTGAGAGTTCTATTAAGAGTCTTAGGAGTTCTTTGGAAGCGAAAAAAAGCTCTTTGGAGTATGCAAAAGGGGTCTACAAAAGAAATCTAAACCTCTACTCTGTAGGAGGTCTCCCAAGAGAGCAGTTGGAACGCTCAAAAATAGAAGTAAAATCTCAAGAAGCGATGGTAAAAAGTACAAAAGAGCAGATTGCCCAACTAAAAAACCGTCTAAGCTATCTTCAGATAAAAGCCCCTTTTGATGGTGTGGTCGAGAGAGTTTTTCTTCACAAAGGAGATATGGCAGGTGCTGGCAAACCGATAGTAAAAATCGCTAGCAACTCTCAGAAAATCATCTTCAACTTTGTGCCAAGTCTAATCTCTAGTGTCAAAAAAGGGAGTAAAGTCCTTCTAAAAGGGGAGAGTGAACCTTTAGGAGAGGTAAAAAGTATCTACCCATCATCCAATCAATCTTTGGCTCAGGGGGAGATTAAACCTTTTAAAAACTTAAATATACCTCTTGGTGTGGCATTTGATATCGAAATTTTGTCCAAAACTCTAAAGGGGTGCATAATTGACTCTCAAAGTATTCTCTACAAAAAGGATGGAGCTTATATTTTAGTTTATGAAGACGGTAGATTTGAATCACAAAAGATAGAGCCTCTACTTGAAAGTAGCGATAATGTTTTGATAGCTTCTTGTCCTAAGTTTCCACTCGCAAAAGCTTCAAAATCCAAACTCTCGACTCTGACTAGTTATGGAAAAGTAGAGATTGTAGGAGAGTCCAAATGAGTCAAAAAAAGGGCTTTATTGAGTCGGTGCTATCTAAGCCGTATGTTGTAATATCATTTTTGGCTCTGTTTATGGTAAGTGGATTTGTGGGGTACAAAAGTATCCATCAAAATCTATTCCCAAACTCAAACTATCCAGAAGTAGCTGTAGTAGTAGTAGAGCCTGGAGCATCTGCCAAAAGCATCGCTAGCAATGTAGCAGTCCCAGTCGAAGAGGAGCTTTATACTTTAGATGAGATTAGACGGGTCTACTCCACCACGATTGATGAGGTGACAGTAATTAAAGCTGAGTTTGAGTATGTAAAAGATATCGATACAGCAGTGAGTGACGCTTCAAATGCTATCAACAAAATCAGAGCCAAACTCCCAAAAGATATCAAATCTCCTCAGATTGTCAAAATCACTCAAGCTACAGCTCCAATTTTGGTAGTCTCTTTATCTCCAAAAGATAAATCTATCTCGCTGGAGGATATTCGAGATTTGGCAAGTGGTAAACTCAAACACCAACTTCTAAAGACCAAAGGCGTAGCAAATGTCGATATTTTTGGTGGATATGAGAAGGAGCTTGAGATTATTTTGGATAAAGAGAGGCTTGATTCTCTTGGTCTGTCGATGGCAGAGGTAGTCGCTACAATCCAAAAGAGCAATTCAGACGTAGCAATTGGTTTTGTAGAAAATCAAAAAGATAGATACCTCATCGGTTACTATGGTAAACAAAATAGTATCTCCAAAATCAAAAATATTCAAATTCGACCAAACATCAAATTAGGGGATATTGCCAAGGTCTACTTTGGTCATTACGATAATAGTGCTATCTACTTTGGTAATACCAAGCCTGCTATTGCTTTGAGTGTGCAAAGGTCTTTGAGTGCTGATGTGATTAATACTGCTATAAATGTCAAAAAGATGGTAGAAGAGTTTAAACAAAAATACCTAAATATCTCCTTTGAGATTAGTGATACCCAAGAAGATACGATTAAACAGAGTATTACAAATATGTTTGAATCTCTAAGAGATGCTATTTTGATGTCGACAATTGTCGTCTTTATCTTTTTAGCAAGCTTTAGGCAGATTATTGTTGTACTTTTTACGATTCCTATCGTCTACGCCTCTACGATTGCGCAGATGTGGCTTGTTGGGATTGAATTTAATGTTGTAACCTTGACTGCTATTATTTTGGCTCTGGGGCTTTTGCTAGATGATACAGTTGTGGTGATGGAAAATATCGAAAGGCACTACAAAGAGCTTGGCAAGCCGATAAAACAGGCAGTTTATGATGGTACAAAAGAGATTATGTTTGCTGATTTGAGTGGGACAATTACGACGATGGTAGCTCTTGCTCCTATGCTTTTTGTAGGTGGTTATCCTCAGACAATCTTTGCACCACTTGTTGGGACTCTGCTCTTAGCACTTCTTGCATCCTATGTAATTTCAATTGTGGCTGTGCCACTACTGTCTCTTTATATTTTGAGTATGGATTATCCTTGGCTTTTGAAGCTTGAGAGAGTTTTTGGGTTTGTGATTGACAAGCTAAATGATTATATGCAAAGCTTCTTTGCTAGTACTGTAAAAATTATAATCTCTTCTAAAGTGCTAACTCTTCTCTCCTTTGTAGTTTTGTTTGCTCTTTTTGGAGCCTCTGTCAAAAAGGTTATGCCAATCGTAGGACAAGAGCTGATGCCTCCAATGGATACTGGAGCTGTTAATATTAAAATTACAGTCGACGAAAACCTACCAATAAAAGCGACAGAAGAGGTGCTAAAAAAGACCAATGAGATAATCAAAAATGAGGCTAAACTCCTCAGAGTCTCAAGCTCAGTCGGTAGTGAAGCTGGAGTTTTGAGTATTGGTAGTGGTGCGGGAATCGATCACATTTCAATTGTAGCTACTTATGTCGATAGATTTCATAGAGAAAAAGATATCTGGAAGATTGCTTCATCTCTTAGAGAAAAGTTAGCAAAGGTTCCAAATGTGAAGTATCTAGAAGTAGCACCTTATGGTTCGACAGCTATGTCTAGTATTCGAGCAAATGTTGATACATTAATTAGTGGTGAAAACTTAGAAGAGTTGGTAAAAGTAGCAAAAGATGTACAAGAGGCTCTAAACAAAACAAAAGGTGTAGTCTCGACATCAATCACTTGGGATATCGATAAAGTCGTCTACGATATGAAAATCGATGACTCTCAGCTTGCTAACTATAAACTCTCAAAATCAGCTCTTTTGTCTCAGCTTCAGATTGCTTTAAGAGGTGCGATTGTTGGTTCATTTCCAAGAGATGATGCCCAAGACTATAGAGTCAGAGTCTGGCTCCAAAAGAGTGAAATCGATAGTATAGATAAACTCTCCAACTTCTTGATAAATACTCCAAAAGGGAAAGTACCACTCAATCAATTTGCCAAAATCACACTCAGAAAAGAGCCAAGCTTGATTACGAGAGATGGACTCTCTTACACAATCGAAGTCTACGGTAATAGAGAAAAAGCGGCAATTAGCCACATAATGGCAGATTATGAATCTCACCTAAAAGATGTCAAAGTACCATCTGGAGTGGAGATTAGACAAATTGGAGACCAAAATCAGTTTAAAGCTTCAGCCTCTAGAATGATAAAAGGTATTTTAGTAGCTATTTTTATGATATTCTTGACTCTGATTCTACTCTTTGGAAGTATCAAAATATCACTAATGATACTATTTTCCATCCCATTGACATTAATTGGTGCGTCATGGACTCTACTATATCTAAACTATCATATCTCAATGCCGGCGATGATGGGATTTATTCTCCTTTCTGGTATCATCGTAAATAATGCTATTTTATTGATTCACTTTGCTTTAGAGCAGATGGAAAAAGGTATCGATAAAGTAGAAGCTATGATTGAAGCTATCAAAATTAGGACTCGTCCAGTATTGATGACTGCTTTTAGTGTCTCTGCAGGGATGCTTCCTGTTGCTCTTGGAAGTGCTATTGGTCTAGAGAGACTAGCACCTCTTGGAGCCGTGGCAATTGGCGGATTGATTATTGGGACACTTATGACTTTGATTTTTATTCCAATAGTATTTATCAAAACTTATAATGATTAAGTTCTAGAAAAGGAGAAATGCTTTCTCCTCTTTTTTATTCTCCAAAAACTCTAAAATATCGAAGCTGTGGAGCTTTACCATAAGTTTGCAAGATTACAAGTCTGACTTTTGTAGCATCTAAAGCTTGAGGTAACTTCCAATCAAAAAATGCTAAATGTTCATCAGATGCTTCATATATTTTTTGCCACTTTCCATTACTATCAAAATACTCTACCTTCCAATCTTTGATACGACTATTTTTCTCCAAAATAGAGATAGCTTTAATCTTCTTTGTACTTCCAAAATCTACTTCTAGAGTTACAGGGTAATTAGTGGATGGTTCTTCATTTAGTTCTGGGGCTGACCAAAAAACTCTAGGATAAAGCTTATTAGAACCTTTTCCAGCACTATCTATAAAATTTTGGAGCAAAACATTTACATCGTCATCTCTATTCCTTAATTTACTTGTCTGAGATGCTGTAATCGTAGCATCAGATGCTATAGATTCTTTCCACTTCTCTCGATAAAATGAGTTAAATTGAGTTGTATCTATATCTTTTGGGTAAGTGATTTCTACAATCATATCTGCTTCACTTCTAGAAGATGATATTGCTGGTGGGATATTAATAGTAAAATTACCATCTTTGTTACTATACTTTAGGAGTTGATTAGTGTTTAATAGTTTTACACCAACAATTCCCTCAGGGAGCTCTTCTAAAGTGTATATTCCATCTGGAGAGTGTTGCAAAATATGGAGATAAATTTTGTTTGCTCTTCTAGTAGAGACTCCCCAGGCTCCAGGAGTGTAAGGACCATTTACTGTATTTACAATTGATGACTCATATTTTTTGAGCCACTCTCCTACTTTCTCTAAAACATTTATTTGTCTTTTTGGGATTGAACCTTTGTTGTTTGGTGTGACTCTAAGAAGTAGATTCTCATTGTGTCCAGCAGAAAGAGCTAAAAGATGTATCACCTCAAGAGGAGTTCTAGTCTCTTGCTCTGTTACATTTGCCCACCCCTCTAAATCAGACTCCAAGGAAAAAGTTACACTATGAGAACCATCTGGTCTATTTGGTTTTGAATTATAATTTTTGAATTTAAAACGGTCAAGATTGATACTTGGATGATAATTTGGATCTTTTTTTAGATAAAACTCACTAGAGATGACGAGCCAAGGCTGTGCATCCAAAAGTCCCTTTAAATAGGTAGAGTTTTCTTGATCAACAAACTCTGGGTCTTCCCCCTCTCTTGCTGGATGCTCGCTTGGGACAATCCCTCCTTGATTACCTTTGAAGTAAATCCCCAGACACTTTCCATATCTATCAGTATTTGTGATGATATGATAAATAGTTTGCTTTCGATACTGAGCATAATTTTCGATGCCTTGATTCCATCTACTTTTGAAATATAACCAAGGTCCTAGAATAAAATCTATCCCTCCATACTGCTGGAAATCCCAAAGGTAGGGTATTTTTTCTTTTTGTGCTTCCATGGCCAAAGCACTAGCAATATCTACACCCCAAATCGTGGAAGCACTATCTAATGAAGTGGCTGGTGAATCAAAGTTTAAAAAACCATAGCGATCATTTAAAGTAAAAACAAAATATTTTGCACCACTAAGCTTAACAGCATTTAGCCAACTTTTTGGGTCAAATTGTTCTGGATTCCACATCTCCCAATTTCTAATACCTGTTAAGTCTCCATTTTTATCTTTTATCATACTGTAAAGACTCCCTTTTTGGAGACCTTTGGCTAGCATATTGTCATAACTATCATATAGCTCTGTCTCAAAATTTACTCTTGCTGACCAATCAAAAAGTATCCCAAACCTAGTAGAAGAGAGCCATTTTGTTGTATTATCTTTATTGCTATAATCTAGTGAAACAGCAAAACTAAACCCGCTAAAAAACATCAAAAATAGAATTAAAAACCTTTTCATTACTCACCTCCTGGATAAATAGCAATTCTTAGACCAATTCGATTACTTTTGGTACTTGGGGAGACCCCTTCTCTAGAAGCCGATCTTAACATCGTAGCAGGATCATACCAACTTCCACCCTTTACAACTCTTTGAGTCCCATTTAATGCACCTTGAGGATCGACTTGCTCATCACTACCCAAATCAGAAGTATACCAATCTCTACACCATTCAGCTACATTTCCAGCCATATCTTTGAGACGCCAATCACTATTGGCTTTTTGCATTATGTAGTGTGTCCCAAAAGAAGAACTAGCTTTTTTAAAGAAATCATCATATAGATTTGATAAATCTTGTGCATTTTCAGGAGGTGTCTGATTAAGTTTTTTATAGTTCCACTCACTACTATTTCCAGCATACCATCCAATATAATAAGCTGCTTTAGAGTTTGCATCACCTTTAATATCATCAGGATTATCATAGTAGGCTGTCTTAGTGCTAGAACGCATCGCATATTCCCACTCTGCTTCTGTAGGTAAATCTGCTTTTGCAGTGTAATTTTTGAGGAGTTTTTGTGCAAAAGATTTAGCATCATCATAACTAATACTCTCGACAGGAAGTTTTCTTTGTTCATCTTCACTACTTGAAGCAAAAAATGATGGATTATCTCCCATTACTACTCTCCACTGCCACTGAGTAATCTCTGTTCTACTTAGCCAAAAACCTTTTGTAAGAGTTACTTTATGTGGTGTCTCATCATCTTCACAATGTTTTTCATCAAAACCAGAACAGCCCATATCAAACTCTCCTGGTCGTATCCAGATCATTAAAATATCCATCTTTTTTGAACCACTTTTATATGACAAGACAGTTTCAATTGTTCCTCTGTATCTTCTTAGTTTTGTACCCCAAGGAGCTTTGGCTATGGAGGCTGAAGCTTGAACATCACCTTTTAATATATTCCCGTCAGCATCTACTGTAGCACCTCTTTGAAGTTTAAGTCTGATTTGATTTGAGGATGCTTTTGGCATCAAAACAAAGCGATAAAGCTTTGGAGTAACTCTCTCAAACTTTTTGATATCAGCTCCACTTAGTTCAAATGAATCTTTATCTATAGGTTCTACATCTTCTGAAAACTCTACAATTGCTAAAATAGGTTCACCGACTAACGCATCATTAAAAGAGAATGATATACTTGCTGTTGGCTCTTCTGGACTGTTTACTGATGCTCTTTTGTATAACTTTTTCTTACACTTTTCACCTTTTTGGCATTCTTTTGAATTATTCTTATCTTTTACTCTTTCTCTCTCCCTTGCTTTATTTTTATCCCTATTTTTATCTGTTTGTTCATTATCATTCTCTTTAGTCTGATTTTTATCTTTATTTTCTATAGGTTCTTTTGTCGTAGTTTGGGTAGTCTCTGGAGATTTTACCTGTTCAATCTCTTGAGATATTTTTGGGTTGACACCATCACATCCAATTAAAATCATTAACATCCCTACTGTTAAATATATTTTTTTCATAAAAACTCCTATTTTATAAATCTTTTGATTCATACTCCACTATTTGACCCTCAAGCGTTTTGAGAAACTCAACAACAGCATCTATATCCTCTTCATCAAACTCATCTCCAAGCTGATATTTACTCATAATTCTTACAACTTCTTTCAAATCTTTGACAGAACCATTATGGAAATATGGAGCTGTTTTTGTAATATTTCTCAAAATTGGAACCCTAAAGAGGAGTCTCCCATCTCTTCCTAAAAAGCCACCAATATTCTCAAAGGGAAATGGTGACTCTTTTATTGTAAGATTTGGAGAGAGCTGAAGCCCCAAATAGTCATCTAGATATCTTCTAAGAGGAAATCTCTGTATACTCTCACCACCTACGGCCATACCACTATGACACACCATACACCCTTTTTTGATAAAAAGAGTCATCCCTCTTTTAGCTTTTTTTGAGATTGCACTATTATTTCCATCCAAAAATCTATCATAAGCTCCACGAGTCAAAAGTGTTCTCTCATATGCACCTATTGCTTTTTTTATATTTTCAAAAGTAATTTTCTTTTCACCAAAAACTTTTTTAAACTCTTTAACTAATGCTAAATCACTATTTAATCTCTTTTCCACCTCCTTTGGTATCATATTCATCTCAAAAGGTGCTTGTATTGGACCTCCTGCTTGCTCTTCTACATCTTTTGCTCTTCCATCCCAAAATTCAGCTTTAGCAAGAGCTGAGTTTAATACAGTTGGAGAGTTTAGATGAAAAGGATTAGCTCTCCCCCCATAGCCGATAGCAGTAGGGAGATTGTCATCTCCACCATCATTCAAAAGATGGCAACTTCCACAGTTAATGGTTTGATCTTTGGAGAGCCTGTTATCAAAAAAGAGTTTTTTTCCTAGTGCTATTTTATCTTGACTAAGAGGATTTTGTGGATTATCTATAACTTTTAATAGCTCTTTATAACTTTTTGGGATCGATTTTAAGCCATCATTTAAAGCCAACTCTCTTAATGTATCATCATTTAAGGTTTCTACTTTACTGTCTGGAATGAGCATAGGTAGCAAAAAAATAATAATTATAGTAAAAAGAGTAATTAGAAGAGGGTGAAAAAGAAATTTTTTCATTTTTATCCTTTTTTTTAATTATATCATAATTTGATCTAGAACTTAAAAAAAGGAATCTTTAGATAAAAATCTATAATTCAGTTTATCTCCTCCTAATAAATAGAGGCTTGAATTCATTTATAAATAATTGCTTTAGAGAATATGCCTCTTTAAAGCCCTCTCCAAATCTTCTGGAGTATCGATACCAAAACTCTCTGTTTTGACCTCTGTCATTGCTATTTTGTAGCCATTTTCTAGGATTCTAAGCTGTTCTAGTTTTTCGATGGATTCTAAATTGGAAGAAGAAAAAGAGCAAAATAGTCTCAACCCTCTCATAGTATAAGCGTAGATTCCAAGGTGACCTTTGTACTCTCCAAAGTGATGGTCTCTGGGGTATGGAATCTTGGCTCTAGAAAAGTAGAGTGCTAAATTATTTTCATCTGTTACGACTTTTACGATATTTGGGTCATCAGCTTCAGGGTTTGAGATGATTTTATAAGCACTAGAGGCTACCACCTCATCATCATTTTTATATTTATAGATTGTTTCATAGACTCTCTCCAAAACCTCATGCTCAATAAATGGCTCATCTGCTTGGACATTTATGATAATCTCATCATCTGGGAGATTCAAAATTTGACTAGCTTCGTAGACTCTGTCTGTACCAGATTGATGCTCTTTGGAGGTCATTACAGAACGGAAGCCATACTCTTTAGCAATACTCATCACTCCTTCATCATCTGTAGCAATTACTACACTATCCAAAGATGAGACAGCTTGAGCTGTACGAATTACCATTGGAATATCTCCTACTGGTACTAAAACTTTGTTTGGAAATCTGCTAGAGCCAATTCTTGCTGGGATTATTATCATGTTCTCTCCTTTGTCAATCTCTTAACCGCTTCTAAAACATCACTCTCGAGGATACTTTTCATACATTCGTGAGTTTTTATTGGACAACTTCTCTTCATACAGGGACTACACTCTAAATCTCTCCTAAGAATTATACTATTTGGATTTTTCCATTGAGAAGTCTCTTTGTATTTTGTAGGTCCAAATATTGAGACTGTAGGAATTTTGTAAGCTCCAGCAATATGCATTGGACCACTATCATTTGTAATAAAAAGTTCTAATCCTGCTATTTTAGATACTAGTTGGGAGATTGTCGTTTCACCTGCTAGGTTTTGTACATTTTTAGCACCACCAGCCAAGATAATTTTTTCAATCTCACCACAAACTGCTCTTTCTCTTTCTCCTCCAAAAATAATAATATCAAATCTATTACTAAGTTCTAAAGCGACTTTTGCAAATCTATCGGGGTACCACCTCTTAGCATCTCCGTAGGTTGCTCCAGCATTTATGCCAAGAGTCGGCTTATGAAGTGACTCTGGTTCAAAGTAGAGTTTTAAATCTTTAGGAGTTAGATTACTACCAAGAGTAGCATTGACAAAGCTATTATACTTTTCTACCTGATGCCCCAAAGAAAACCTCTTTTTATTAAAGATAGCTTTTTGCTTGGCATTGATAAGATGTATCAAAAATTTAGAAAAGATATGAGAGCGAAAAGAGATAGCCAAATCAAACTCTCCAAGTTCTTGAGTCAATTTATAGATATTCCAAGCTCTGAATCTAGATTTTTTAGTATGGTCTATTACTATTTTTTCTAGATTTGGATGAGGTTTCATCAGCTCTGTAGCTACAAAAGAACCAAAAAATATGATTTTTGCTTTAGGATTTAGAGCGAGAATATTCTCAATTGCAGGTGTTGTCATCACACTATCCCCAAGCCAAGTGGGAAGCTCCACAAAAATTCTCAACTCTCATCCCTTTGTGCTAGTTTTTTAAACTCTATTGATTTAATTAGAAGCTCCTTGTAGCTACCTTCTGCTACAATTTGACCTTCTTTTAGAAGGAAAATTTGGTCTGCTTTTTCTATTGTACTAAGACGATGGGCTACGACAATAGTAATAATATCTTTTGAAATCTCTTCAAGAGCTTTTTGAATTGCTCTTTCACTTTTATTGTCCAAAGCACTAGTAGCTTCATCCAAAATCAGTAGAGATGGCTTTTTATAGAGCGCTCTAGCTAGAGCAATTCTTTGCCTTTGACCTCCACTCAAGTTGGTACCAAACTCGCTTAGTTGAGTATAAATGCCATCTGGAAGCTCTTTTACAAACTCCCAGGCATGAGCTTTTTTAAGTGCATCTTCGACCCTCTTTTCATCAAAATCGTTGGAGTAAGAGACATTTTGGGCAATAGTATCATTAAAAATAAAAATCCTCTGAGTGACATATGATATTCTTTCTAAAAGGGAAGAGATTTTGTACTCTTGAATTGGTCTATTGTTGATCAAAATCTCTCCATCACTTGCTTGATAAAAACGCACCAAAAGATTAATTATACTACTTTTACCAGCTCCACTATCACCTACAAAAGCGTAAACTCCCCCTCTTTTTGCTTTGAAAGATAACTTATTTAATGCCAGCTTATCTCCATATTTTAAGGAGATACTCTTAAACTCTAAAGTATTGATATCTTTTAACTCTCTTGTACCATCTTTTATACTACTTTGTCTACTTAAAAGCTCATCAACTCTCTCAAATGCCATAATCGCATCTTGCATCTGTGTATGGATATTGGATAGTTTGCGAATAGGATCATAAAGCATAGTCAAAGCTCCCATAAAAGCAAAAAACTCCCCTGATGTCATCTCTCCACTAATTACCTCTTTGCCTCCAAGATAAAGAACCAGTGCAAGAGCAAAAGAGCCAATAATTAACCCTGCAGGAGTCGAGAGTTGAGAGATAAGATTTTGTTTCATAATATAGCGAAAGAACTTCAGACTCTCTTTTTGAAATCTCTCAAATTCAAAATTCTGAGAGTGGTTAGCTTTGATGATTTCAATATTATTAAAAGTCTCAGATAGTCTAGAAGTCATATCTGCACTTGATTCTTGAGATTTTTTGGAGTATCTTTTCATCTTTCTAGCAAGGATTACCATAGGAATAGCAAGGAGAGGAATAATTACTAAAAAGTAAAAGGCCAAGCTAGCATTTTGATATAAAATATAAGCTGTTAAAGCGATAATTGTCAAAATATTTAGAAATATCTTTGGCATTATAGAGCTAATTAGTTGACGAATCCTTGTAATATCTGAGACAACTCTACTAATTAACTCTCCATTTCGTATATTTTGAAGAAAATCCATATCCTGGTACATTAGATGATTTACAAGTTTATCTCTGATTTGGCGAATAATATCCTCTCCAACATAAATCATAAAATAACTCTGCAAAAGTGTTCCAAGACCTTTGATTGTAAAAATGGCAATAAGTGTAAGAGGAATAATCTTTAGCATCATCTCATCTTTTTTCATAAACATATCGTCAATTGTGGGTTTGATAAGGTGAGCAGAAGCAGCAGAGGAGATGGCAACTATTACCATCCCAATTACTGCTAGAATTATCTCTTTTTTATACCCTTTTAGGTAGGGGAGAAAATATGATATAGTCTTTTTCATTATTTACCTGCTTTAAGAATTTCTGATTTTATCATTTTCATCTTTTGCTAGTGCTACAAACATCCCTACCAAAAATCCAAAAAGAGCGCTTGAAAATCCTCGTATAGGGGTATCGATAAAAAATGCTATTATAAACAGAGACAAGATTGAAAATAGTATTGACTTTGTAAGATGGTCACTATATTTTTCTCTAAAAATTGATATTATAAATATAATAAATAGCAAAGTTCCTACAATACCTGTTTGAATCATTATCTGTAAAATCTGATCATGAATATGAGATATTTTTTTTAATATTGGATTTTTTTTGGAGAGTATATTATTATTAATATTATTTCTAATAGCACTTTTATCATCTCCTATACCAAATCCAATAATAGGAGATTTTTGAACAATTTTAAAGCCTTCTTGTTTCATCAAGACTCTGGCCCCCCAAGATGTATTAAAGTTGCCACTTTTCATATCATTAATATTTGAAATTCCCTCGTGAACTCTCTTATGAAAATTAGTTGATAAGTTATAGGCTATGAAAAATATGCTACTCAGAAATAAGAATAAGATAAAAATATATTTTATTTTTGCTCTAAAGTAGACTAATGTAAAAATTATTGAAGCAAATATAAAACTTACCTGTCCTGTTCTTCCAACATTTAAAAATAGATTAATAAAAGTGGAGATTAAAAATATAGATTCAATGATTTTAACTTTAAGGGAGTCTTTCTCTTTGAATATCCTCCAAAATAGAACTATAATTGTAGTAGATAAAAAAAGACTATAATGTACATGGTGCATAAATGGTGATGGATTTGATGGGTCTCCTCTAGAAGTACTCCATAGCTCAAAATATATACCATAAAGAATCACCTCACTGACAAACATTGAAACTAAAAAACTACTAATTATAATTTTTATATACTCTTTTTTTAATGATGTATTTGCAATAACAAAAATAGATGTAATTGCAAAATAGTATTTGAGATTATGTATTCCCTCTTTGATATCATCACTCCAAAGTAAGGAGAGGATATTAAAAAAAAGAAACAATATCAAAAATATAGCGGGCTTTGATTTTTTTATAATTTTTCGTTTCTGCTCCCAATTACCCTCTAAAAGCCATAGTCCAAACAGAACATAAGGACCTGTAAAAATAGAGAAAGCAATAGAAAATGGGAGGAGTAAGGCATAAATTATAAATGTAATATTTATAGCCTCAGTAAATAGTGATTTTTGTCTATAATTATCTAATTTTATTTTCATTATTTACTCTTTTAATAATATTAATATAGCTATTTACGATTTTATGAGCATCCAAATAACTAAAATCTATATCAATTTTTGGATATCTATTTAAAGCTGATTTTATACTTTTTGAGAGAGATTTTATATCTCCTGTAGATACCAGGAATTTTGATAGCTCTCTAGTTAATATCTCTCTTGGACCTTCTGGAGCATCTGTACTTACTACAGGTGTCCCCAAACTCAAAGCCTCGGCTAAAACTAATCCAAAACCCTCAAAGTCAGAAGATAGCACTAGCAATTTAGCCTCTTTTATCCACGTATATGGGTTTAATAAAAAACCTTTGAGGATAACTCTATCTTCTAATTCCAACTCTTTAATAATATTTGATATCTTCTCTTCATCTTCACCACTACCTATTAAATATAGTTTATAAGGTATATTTGCTCTTTTGTAAGCTTTTAATAAAATATCATGTCTTTTTGATGTCAAATCATATCTTGCTACATGTACAATAAAAGGCTCTTTTGGAATATCTTTATCCTCCTCTTTTGCCAACTTTTTAATTTGATTAAAGTCAAAAGGGTTGTATATCGTTTTTATACTTTTGGGCTTAGCTTTAAGCTCCTTTAAAATAAATTTCTCTAGACCTTTTGATACTGCTATTAAATGTTTATTGGAGTAGAGTTTTTGATACTTTTTTCTTCTTAAATAAGCTTTAATTTTAGAGAAAAATCCTTTATAATTCTTAGTCTCTGCACTATGGACTATATGAATGGAGTTTGTAAGTTTCAATTTAGATAAAATTTTATTTGATGGAGTAGAGTTTGAAAAAATAGCATCAAACTCTCCAAGAGAATCAAGTTTTTCTTTTAAAGCACCCTCAGGACTATTTTGAGAAGTTATTTTATGGAAAAAGATACTTTTGGGGATTTTATACTGACTATCTTTAAAAGAGATGATATGAGCTTCGATTCCTTGCTCTGCAAAAGCTTTAGCTAGATTTATCATAGCCTTTCCAGCTCCACCAGAAATGCCAATATTAAAAAGTACTATTTTACGCATCCATTAATCTTGTATTCAAATTTTAAATTTTTTATTTCCGAAGAACTATTTATCAGAAAATTGAATTTATTCTTGTCAGTAACCCTTTTTTTTAATCTCTCTTTTCTACTATTTTCATCCAACTCCAACTCTAAGATGATATCGGCTTTACTAATTCTTTTATAAGGCTTTGAATTGATATAAAATATTATCTTTTTTCTATCGCTAATATATTGAAAAAAAGGTTTCAGTTCATCTGGTTTACTAGAATCTATTTTTATCTTTGTCCTAAATAGATTAAACAGATGTTCTCGACTCATTACATCATCATCTATTACTACAATTTCAGATGCTTTTATTGATTTAAATCCGAACTTTCTTACGAATTTACCAAATGTACTTTTTCCACATCCTGGATTTCCTACTACAGCAATTAATACTTTATTTTTTTTCTCTAAAATATGTAAAATTTTCTCTTCTAGTTCTTCTAAGAATGGATAATCATCCTCACTGATCTCTATCCCAGGATATACTTCTCTTTTTTTACTCATTTTGTAAATCCTTTATAAAAGTTCTTAGTTCATTTTTTATAGTATTAAAATCCAACTCTAAAAGACAATCACTCTTCCCACTATTTTTGCAACCTTTTGCATCACAAGGCACACACTCCCAAGATTTTTGGATAATTTTATGTTTTCCCATTTTCTGATTTCCTCGATAACAACTATATTCATTTATAATTTTTGAATTATCCCAAGGTCCCCAAGCATAAGGAATGCTAGGCCCAAAAAAGGCAAGAGTTGGGACATCATTTGAAGCACTAATATGCATAATTGCAGTATCTACTCCAACAAAAGCTAAAGCCCTACTATTTAATGCTGAAGTCTCCTTTAGAGATAGCTCTCCTGATAGATTTATCGGTTCTGATTTTGTAAGCTTTAAGATATTTTCTATTTTTTCTAACTCATTTTTATCTGGTGCAGATGTTATTACTACTTTTAGCCTTAAATCATCCTCAATAAAATCTATAATCTTTGCAGATAGTTCATCTTTTATACACTTAAAAAACCATCGAGAGAGTGGGTGAAAATGTACAAATTTCTTATCTTTTAAATTAAAGCCCTCCATTATCTCATCTATAGATTTATCAATTTGTTTATCCCAGAAAAGTTTTACCTCTTTACTCACTGGCTTTTTATCAAGAGCTTTTAGAGCTAAAAGATTAATATCTACCCAATGTTTCCATTGAATTGTATCTTTAATTGGTTTTGTTATAAATTTATTTAGATACTTTTTTTTGGAGGGAAAACTGACTATCTCTTTTGCACCAGAAAACATTGATAAAAAGATTCCCCTATCTCCTGATGTAAGATTGATTACTAAATCATACTTCTGCTTTCTAACTTTTTTTATGAAATCTAGCTCCATTTTGAGCCTATTTATTGGAGATTGCTTTTTAATTTCCTCTCTTGGATAGATGCAGAGACTATTTATATTAGGATTTTGGCAGAGCATCTGTTCTGTACCACTGTTTAGAGCTACATCTATCTTTGCATCTGGATAATAGTGAGCTAAATTTTTTATAAGAGGTGTAATTAATAAGACATCGCCAATATGCATAAATTTAATTAATAGTATTTTCATTCTGCACCTTTTTTATCAATTCAATAGTTTTATCAACATTTTTTTGAATTGAGTATTTCTCTGCTGTTTTTCTATTTTTTATCTTAATACTCTCCATCTTTTTGGAATCATCTAAAACTTCTTGAATAAACTCTACAATTTTATAATCTTTTGGGGTCTCCATTATCGGACTATCTTCTATAATCTCACCAGCTCCACACTGCTTTGTAGTAATAACAACATTAAAAAAACTCATAGCCTCTAAAATAACATTTCCAAATGGTTCATAGTGTGTAGGAAATAGAAAAATATCGCTACTTTTATAAAATTTATCTGCATCTTCTCTAACACCTGTAAAGATAACTCTCTCTTCTAATCCCAAACTCTTTGCCAACTCTTTATATTTTTTTAGTTTTTTCTCTTTTCCAACTACAAAAGCTATAAAATCTTTATCTATTTTTGATAAAATCTCAAGAAACTCTGCTACTCCTTTTCTCTTAAAACCACTCCCTACATAGAGAATTATTTTTTGTTTGATATTGATATCAAACTCTTTGCATAGCTCTTTTTTAATAAGATTTATAGATTCTTTATCATCTTCTGGAATATTAATACCATTATATATTACTTCTATATTTTCAGGAGCTACCTTGTAGTCTCTAATAATATCCCTTTTTACCATCCTTGATACTGCTATTATCTTTTTAGTTTTATCAAAAGTTTTTTTCTCTAGCCAGAGATAAACAAGATGTAATGGATTTAGACTAAAACCTTTTACTTTTAAAAAACTTTTATGGGTTCCCCCTCCTGCTCTGTGAATATCTAGGCAACTTAATCTATCATTAGAAAAGTAACATCTATTTTTTTTTGCTTTGCATGCTTGATAATTATATAGAGGTAGTTTTAGCCAAGATGGTAGCCATTTTGGTTGATCTAAGTCTACAATCTCAAGCTCAATCTCTCTTTTTTTTAGTTCATTTATCAATCTCCTAAGATAATTCTCAGCACCACCTGATTTTATATCTTGTCTTCTTACAAAAGTTATTTTTTTCATTTATTCTCTTCCAAAAATCTATCGATTCCATCTTCTGCCCAAGTTAGACTATTTTTTATGGAGTTTTCTAGTCTGTTATCATTTTTTTGTAGAGATTTTCTAGAGTTTTCTGGATGCCAGAGGTGGTAAGCTGTAGCCAAAAATTTTAAGTTTCTTCTTTTTATACCACTATTTAAAAGTCTCACTACAAACTCACTATCTTCTCGTCCCCATCCTACAAATTGGTTATCAAAACCATTAACTTTTAAGAAGTCTTCACGAAATAAAGAGAGATTACAACTCTTTATCCCTTTTAGAGATTTAGTAGTTTTTGAAAAGAGTCCACTTAGAATTTTTGAGCGAATCATATTCTTTCTGTTTTTTATATCATTTTGGAAAATATTAAACTCTATAATCTTTTTTTCTATCGCCTCTTTTGTCAAATTTTTGCCTAGTAAAACTCTACTTCCTTGAATAAAAATGCCCTTTTTCGCTACTTTTAAATGGTCAGCTATAAAATCTCTATCCAAAACTATATCACCATCGATAAAAATTAGATGTTCTCCACTACTTTTTGCTACAGCTCTATTTCTAGCCATCGATGCACGAAAATCCAAATCCTCCTGCCAAGAGTGTATAATTTTTATTTCACTTTTTTGCTGAAAACTCTCTACTAATTTTTTCGTATCTTCTTCACTTCCATCATCTGCTACAATTATCTCAAAATCTCTAAAACTCTGTCTCAATGCACTCTCCAAAACAAGCTCTAGAGCATCTGGACGATTATAAGTCGTAATAATTAAAGAGACTCTCAATTTTTACCCTTTTCGTAGAGTTTAATATACTTATAAAAGACTCCATTTGCATTTGAGATACTAATTAAAAGTCCCTCATATCCACAAAGAAAACCTCTTTGTAAAATATAGTGTTTGAAAAAAGCAAAAGTAGCTCTAAAAAATGCTTTAGTGGGAGATGATTTTTTACTACTCTCTTTCGCATAAAGAGTGGAATATCTTTGCATTTTCTCTATTAATTCAGTTGCATTTTCGAATGGATAGTGGAGCAAAGAACCATTAAGTTTTTCTATTTTTGTATCATCTTTTTTTATTAGGCTTTCATGGACTAAAACATCACTAAATCTTGTATGTTTTTTATTAAAGAGTCTTAGAATTCTATCAGGATACCAGCCACAGCACTTTATCGGTTTTTTCCTGTAGTGATTTAGTCTAGAGATTTCATAAACTATATTTTTCTCTTTTAGCTCCAAATTTTTAATACTCTCAAGAAGCTCATTTGATAAAATCTCATCACTATCAATTGAGAGAATCCACTCATTTTTAGCTTTTTCTATTGCTAGATTTTTTAAAGCTCCAAAACCGATAAACTTATGCTCTATCAATTTTACATTTTCAAAACTTTTAGCAATCTCTATAGTCTCATCACTCGAGCCGTTATCCAAAACTATAATCTCATCAAACTCTCTTAAACTCTCCAAGCACTCTTTAATATATTTTTGAGAATTTTTTGTAAGAATTGTTACGGAGATTTTTAGCATAATTTTTAATCCAAAACTTTTTTGTAAACGGATATTGTTTTATCTCTCATACTCTCTAAAGAAAAACTATTGACGATACTATTTCTGGCTATTTTTGAAAGAGATTCTCTTACTTCTGGTGAAATAATTAAGTTTTCTAAAGCTTTTGATATCCCATCTACATCTTTAGCTTCTACTAAAATCATATTTTTACCATTTGATAAATCACTTGTAGAGCCGACATTAGTAGCAATTGTAGGTAAATTCATCATTAAAGCTTGGGTAACTGATTGTGGCAAACCTTCTGTATGAGATGTAAATAAAAAAATATCAATTGCTTTGAGAAATAACTCAGGATTATCGATATGTCCAAGGAAAATTACTCTATCTTCAATATTAAGAGTTTTAATTCTTTTCTTCAACCTCTCTTTTAGGGCTTCATTTCCATCACCACCTATTACAAAAAGTAAATTAGTATATTTTTTTGCTAAAATACCAGCTACTTCTATAAATTCTTGAAAACCTTTTTGCTCTCTAATATGAGCCAATTTTCCAACTATCAAAGCTTTTTTATCCAATCCAAATTTTGCTCTAGCCTCATGTTTATCATAAATTTCTGGATTAAATATATTAACATCTACACTACTTGGAATTGAGACGATTTTTTCAGGAGATATACCATTATCTTTTATCATATTTTCTTTTATATGTTCTCCTGTAGTAATAATAAAATCTGCTAATCTATTTATAAAATTTAATTTAGATTTACTAATGGGTACACTCATATGTCTGCTTCTTACAAATTTTATACCTGAGAGTTTTCCTGCAATTCCTCCTAGCCATGTATTTTGACTGCCGTGTGTATTAATAATATCTATATTATATTTTTTTATTAAATAAATTAATTTAAGAAAAGTTTCAATATCCCAATAACCTCTAAATGGAAGTTCAAAAACTTTTATACCCCTCTTTTTTGCCTCTTTTGCTAAAGGTTTATCTTTTTTTGCAGCTAAAAACATTTCAAAGCCAGCACTTTGCATCATTAATATTTCGTTTATAATTCTTATTTCTTGTCCACCAAAGGAGTTGGTACACTCTGTATGTAAGACTCTTATTTTTTTATCCATTTTTATACAATCTCTCATACCTATTTTTCCATCTAGCATGTAACCACAACCAAAATTTTGGCTCATATTCTATAACTTTTTGAGTAAATTTAGCTTGAGCTTGTGTCAAATCCAAGATATCACTATCAATCAAATCACTCTTTCTTATCGTTATTGGCTCAAAAAACTTGACTCTATATTTCCCAGTCCTAATTCTAAAATCAAATACAGGTATGATTATAGCATCAAATCTTCTAGCCAAAATTGATACAGCAGGTGTATGCCTCGCCTCCTTGCCAAAAAAATCTACCAAAATCCCATCTTTTGAGGATGTATTTTGATCTACGGCAATCCCTACAGCTCTCTTATTTTTTATCTCTTGTATTAAGCTTTTCATAGCTCTTTTTTTGGGAATAAGCTTTACTCCAAACTGCTCTCTTGTAGCTGTTAAAATATTATCTGCCCACTTCCAATCTAACGGTCTTCCCACAATACTAAGAGGCAAAAATTTAGCTCCAATTGCTAAAATACCAAGCTCCCAGTTGCAGTAATGTCCTGTAAAAAATATAATAGGCTTTTTACTTTTGATGGCATCTAGCAAAATCTCTTCATTCTCAAACTCAACCATCTCAAGCAACTTCTCTTTTGAAATCCCTTGAAGCAAAATTGTCTCAATTGCAACGATAAAGAGATTCTCATAGCTACTTAGAATCATCTCTTTTTTCTCTTTTTTGGTTTTACTATTGCCAAAAGCAATATCTAAATTTACCCAAGCAATTTTTGTATGTCGTCTATCAATGAAATAAGCCAACTTCGCAAAACCTCTTGCCATTTTATAGTGCCAAGAGAGTGGAATTATCTTGATAATTTTTTGAAAAAATAGAAAGGTTTTTGGTAGACTACTCATCTCCTAAAAGCCTTTTTGCCTCTTTTACAATAGTCTGAGGTGAAATTTTGGAGATACTTTTATCGTTTTTATCAAAACGACACTTATTTATCCTTTTACCTGATGTAATTGCGATATTTTTGGGTGTTTGCATCATCATTGAGCTTGGTGTTGAGCCAAAAAGTACAATAGAAGGACGATTCAAAGCCCAAGCAATGTGGCTAGGGCCTGTATCATTTCCTATTAATAGGTCTGCTTTGGAAATAGTATACTTTAGCTCATTTAGAGTAAGCTTAGGAAAAAGTTTGGCTATAGATTTGGATTCTATAAATTGAGCATCTAAGCGCTCTTGTCCGTCACCTGCAATTAACAAAATATTATACATTCTAAGGTGAGAAATTAGTTCTACAAACTTCTCTTTTGGATAGAGTTTAGAGAAGTTGCTAGCACCAGTGGTTATTATAATGTTCTTTTTTGAAACACTAAAGTATTTATCAATCTTTTTATAATCTTTTGATTTATCCCAGAAAAGGTAAGCTCTTTTTTCTAGTAAATCATCTTTACTTAAGTTGAATTTTAAAGCTCTTGCAATTAATGAAGCAAACCTAAAAGGCGCCACCTCTTTACAGTCAATATTATACTTTTTTTTGTAGAAAAAAGATGCGATTGGCTCTCTTGCAGAATCAAAATCCAAACCGGCTATATCTTTGCCCAAAACTCTAGCTGTGACTGCAGATTTTATCAAGCCCTGAACATCGATGATGAGGTCAAACTCTCCGCTACTCTTTAGCCTTGAGTAGATTGACTTGATATTTTTAAGAGATTTATTCTTTTTAAGAGAGTGTAAATTGACAGGAACAATCTGCTCTATTTCTGGAGAATTTTCTAAAATAGAAGCAAATTTTTCCTCTACTATCCAAGATATTTTAGCTTCAGGATAAACTCTTTTGATAAATTGCAAAGCTACTGCTGAGTGGACGATATCCCCCATCGCAGTAAGTCTGACTATCGCGATTTTTTGGGGATGTTTCATCATCTTAGGCTTTTTTCAAAAATTCAGTTTTTAGATAGATTCTTACGCCATTTACTCTACCTTCGATGTGAGTCGGGTCATCGGCTACTAGTTTGATATTTTTGACCACTGTACCTTGCTTGGCAGTAAATCCAGCACCTTTTACTGGCAAATCTTTAATAATTACGACACTATCTCCACTATCTAGAGTATTTCCATTGGAGTCTCTTACTACTGGAGCATTCTCATCTTTTAGAGTCTCTTTTGCCCACTCAAGAGTTTCAGGCTCAAGGTAGAGCATCTCTAGCATCTCATTTGGCCATCCTTCATCTTTGATTGAGTCTAAGATTCGATACGCCATTACTTGCACAGCTGGAGTCTGACTCCACATACTGTCATTTAGACATCTCCAATGATTTGGATTTTTATTAGGTTCTGCAATCAACTCTTCACAAGTTTTACAGACCAAAATAGCTTTTTCTTCAGTACCATCACTAGGAGAGACTTCAAATACTCTCAAATCATCTTCACTACCGCAAAGCTCACATCTATTTTCTGCTCTTTGTCTTAGATTTTCTTCAATACTCACGCTCACACCTTAAATTTTTTAGGTGTAAATTATAGCCAAACTACAGTTCACAAATAGTTAATTTAATCTCCAAAAATTCTACTTCTTAGAGCTAATAATCCACTCTTGGTTGAAGCTGTCCCAAATTGCAATGTAATGAGTCCTATACTTTTTTGAACTCTCCACAACCAAACTATAACTAAAAGGAATAGCTTCTAACTTTAATCTATTTTTTGAGCTTACATGAATCTTCCTAATTTTTAGGGTTGAATCTGGAAGCTCGAGGAGCTTTGAAGGTTCTTTATTTAGAAGATTATTTTTCATCTCCCAAGCATAAAGAGCAGACTCTACTGCAGAACCTGCTAGAAGATATTTTCCTTTAGATGTTTTTAATATTTTAATAGTAAAAAAGTCATGACCACCATATTTTTTGATAATTTTTTTACTTTTTATATCGATTTTGTAGATTTTTCCTCTCTGCTTTTCATAACTGCTCTGGTCAATGCTACTTACCCAAAGGGTATCATCATCACAATCATAATCTAAGGAGACTATTCCATAAGGATTATTGCCAGATGGTAAAACGTCATCTAATTTTAGCCACCTCATCAGCTCACCACTTTTTCCATCCAATTTATAAATCCATTTTTGAGCCTCAAAAGTACCCTCTTCAATGGTAATAAATGGTGTTGGAGCCAAATATAAATCTCCTCTTTTATCTGTAGTATATGTCCCAAAATAACCAAACTTTTCCCAATCTTTTTTGTGTGCTACTTGACGAAAACCTCTACCAAACCAAAATGCAACCCCTTTGTATTTGACTTGCGAGAGGTCGATATAGACTCCTCTTTTTGCTACTTTTGCTAAAAATAGAGGCATCCTTTTGCAAGAGCGGTTCTTGATAAAATCACCTTCAAATTTCGTATACTCTTTATACTCTTTTTGTGATGTATCATCTAAAAGATAAAAGTATGCAAACCCTCCAAAGACTACCACCATAAATATTGAGACTAAAATTGGTAAAACTTTTCTCATTTTTCCCCCATTATCTCTTTTGCTCTTTTTATATCTAAATCTATTTGAGCTTTTAGTTCCCCAAAGGATTCAAACTTTCTATTTGTTCTAATATCTGATACAAACTCTACAAATAGCCTTTGATTATCTTCGGACTTTATTGCTCTATCTAAAATATGAGTCTCAACTGCAAAAGAACCATCTGTCGTAGATCGGTGTCCCAAAAAAGTGATACTCTTAAATCTCTCTTCTCCTACTCTTGTAAAAGTGGCGTAAACTCCATCTCTTGGGAGAGTGTAGTTCTTAATTTTTAGGTTGATTGTTGGGACAAACTCTCTACTTCCTAATCCTTGACCTTTGATTTGGAAACCATCAATTTGATAATTTCTACCTAACATTTTATTTGCCATTATAAGATTGCCATCTCTTAAGAGTCTATCAATTACTCGACTATGAATCGAAATTCCACCCATTTTGACTTCAGGTACTACAAAAACCTCACCATCAAAGAGTCTTTTCAAATCGTTTAGACTTCCTGCTCGATTCTTCCCAAAAGCAAAATCATATCCAACTACAATCCTCTTTAAATCTGGAAAAATCTCTCCGACAAAAGATACAAACTCTTCTGGAGTCATCTCCTTTATCTTTGAGAGCATCAAAAAAAATATTGGCTTTTTTGTAAACCAACTCCTCTTGAATCCATGTGTCAATCTTCCTTTGGAGTGTTCGATGACAAGCAGAGCTTGGGAGTATTTTATTAGCTCTTGATGAGCTAAATGAATCCCATCAAATGAGCCAATAGCAACGGAGGTGATTTTACTTTTTACTCTCAAGCTTACCCTTTTTGAAGTGATAAATATACTCTAAATTACCCTCTTTACCTTTTTGGAGACTAGGTGTGTTTACCAGAAGTTCCCACCCAAACTCTTTAACTCTTTTTTCAAAAGATTCTCTGGCTTTTTGGATTGCATTTTGGTCTTGGACTACACCTCTTGAATCTCTTTTGGCATCCTTGCCTACTTCAAACTGTGGCTTAAACAAAAGAATAATATCAGCTTCTGATTCTGTTAAACGCTCAATATCACTCAAAATTTTGCTCAAAGAGATAAAGGAGACATCAGAGACTATTAAATCATATCTACGACCATCATCAAATCCTCTAATATCTCTTTGTTCGAATAGTCTAACTCTATCTTCTAAACGGATTTTGGGGTGGAGTTGCTCTTTTCCTACATCCACACAATCTACACTTTTGACTCCAGACTCCAGTAACACTTGAGTAAAACCTCCTGTACTACTACCAATATCAAGAGCTACTCTGCCATCCAAGTAGAGAGGATACTCATTAAAGTATAGCTTTAGCTTCCAGGCTGAGCGAGAGACATATTTTTTGAGACCTTTAGTAGAGATTTGAGAGTCCAAAGAGATTTTTTGAGATGGTTTGGTGGCTACTTCTCCATCTACTAAAACCTCTCCAGCTTTTATCGCTTCAAGTGCTTTGTTTCTGCTTTCGAAGATTCTTCTTTCAACCAAAGCTTTATCTAATCTCAAAATCTCTCCTGCTTAATTAATGCAAAAAGTGTCTTACACCAGTAAAATAAAGAGCTATTCCATGCTCATTTGCTGCTTCAATTACCTCATCATCTCTGATACTTCCACCTGGTTCAATTATCGCTTTGACTCCTGCTTGAGCGGCTGCATCGATTGAATCTCTAAAAGGGAAAAATGCTTCGCTAGCCATTACTGCTCCTGTGACATCTAGACCCATCTCTTTTGCTTTTCTCAAAGCACAAATCGAAGCATCGACTCGACTTGTCATACCCATTCCTACAGCTACCATAGCTCCATCTTTGACATAGACTACACAGTTTGATTTGGTAAGACCTGCTACTTTCCAAGCTATTTCGAGGTCTTTCATCTGAGAGATAGTTGCTCCATTTTCACTAACTACTTTTGCATTTCTTACTTCATTATCGCAGATGCAATCGCTATTTTGGAATACAAAGCCACCCTCGATATGTTTAAAATCTATCTTATCTTTTGGAGTTTTGAGTAGATTAGACTTTTGGGAGAAGAGTTTGAGGCGCTTTTTGGTGGAGAAAATCTCCAAAGCTTCATCTGTAAAATCTCCAGCGATAATCACTTCTAAAAAAATCTCATTCATCTTTTTGGCAAGAGTCTCATCAACAATACCATTTACAGCTACTACCCCACCAAAAGCTGATACTGGGTCACATTTTAGAGCTTCTGTGTAAGACTCCAGCAGAGAATCTTTGATTGCAAAACCGCAAGGATTTCCATGTTTGACGATACAAACTGCTTTGTCATCATCAAAACTGCTAGCAATCTTCAAAGCTCCATTGATATCTGTAAGATTATTAAAACTAGCTTCACCTTTTAGAGTATAAAAATTTTGACTAAAGAAATTATCAAACTCATAAAGCGCACCATTTTGATGAGGATTTTCGCCATACCTTGTATCAAAAACCTTTTTTCCTACGATGAATTGATGCTCTCCAAAATTATCTTTGAATCTCCCATTCATATAGTTTGCAATCATTGCATCATAGCTAGCAGTATGTTCAAAAGCTTTTATCATTAGATTGCGTCTAAACTCAAGACTATTTTTATCGCTTTTTAGGGTCTCTATTACGATATCATAATCTTTAGGGTCTGTAACAATAATTACATCTTTGAAATTTTTAGCAGAGCTTCGTACCATTGTTGGGCCACCAATGTCGATGTTTTCTATAATCTCATCAAAATCATCTGTCTTTTCTATTGTCTCTTTAAATGGATAGAGATTGACACAGACCAAATCAATCCCCTCTACACCCAGCTCTTTTGCCTCTTGCTGATGAGATGGGTCATCTCTTTTGTAGAGGATTCCACCGTGGACATAAGGATTTAGAGTTTTGACTCTACCTTCAAAACACTCTGGAAACTTCGTAACCTCATCAATTTCAATCACTTTTAGACCGCTCTCTTTTAGTTTTTTGAATGTACCGCCTGTTGATATAATCTCAAAACCAAGCTCACTTAAGGCTTTGGCAAACTCCACAATTCCACTCTTGTTGCTTACACTTAAAAGGGCTCTCATTACTTTCCTCATAATTTTTTGCAAAATTATAGTCTCTATTTCTGAAAGTAATCATCTGGAAGCCACAAAGAGACATTGGATATAATTTTGTAGATAGATTTATATAATCTCAAAAGGAACAACAATGGCAAATAGTACTTTAATAATTGGAGCTGGTGGAGTAGGTAGAGTTGTCGCTTTTAAGTGTGCGATGAATCAGGAGACTTTTGGGAATATCACACTTGCAAGTCGCACAAAAGCAAAATGTGATGCAATCGCCAAAGATGTAAAAGATAAAGTAGGAGTAGAGATTGCTACAGCTAAAGTCGATGCTGATGTTGTAGCTGAGGTAGTAGAACTCATCAAAAAAACGAATGCCAATATTGTGATAAATGTGGCTCTGCCGTATCAAGATTTGAGTATTATGGACGCTTGTGTCGAGGCTGGGGTGGATTATCTAGATACTGCAAACTACGAACACCCAGATACTGCTAAATTTGAGTACAAAGAGCAGTGGGCAAGAGATGAAGCTTTTAGAAATGCTGGAGTTATGGGGCTTCTTGGGAGTGGATTTGACCCTGGGGTTACAAATGTTTTTGTAGCTTATGCACAGAAGCACTACTTTGATGAGATTCACTATATCGATATTTTAGACTGCAATGCTGGAGACCACGGCTACCCATTTGCTACCAATTTCAACCCAGAGATAAATATCCGAGAGGTAAATTCAAAAGGTAGATATTGGGAAAATGGCAAGTGGATTGAGACTGAACCGATGGAGATAAAAATGAAGTGGAATTATCCAGAAGTTGGTGTAAAAGATAGTTATCTGCTTTACCACGAAGAGGAGGAGTCGCTGGTAAAAAATATCCCACACCTAAAGAGAATACGATTTTGGATGACTTTTGGGGAGAGTTATCTTACGCATTTGAGAGTACTAGACAATGTTGGAATGACAAGGATTGATGAGGTGGAAGTAAATGGTTGTAAGGTTGTGCCTTTACAACTGCTAAAAGCTCTTTTGCCAGATCCTGCATCTTTGGGTGAGAGGACAAAAGGCAAGACAAATATTGGTGTTTTTATCGAAGGTGTCAAAGATGGAGAGCGAAAAAAGGTCTATATTTATCAAGTAAGCGACCACGAGAAGTGCTACGAAGAGACTCTAAGCCAAGCTGTCAGTTACACTACAGGAGTACCAGCGATGATTGGAGCAAAACTAATGCTCAAAAAGATTTGGTACGAGATTGGAGTCCACAATATGGAGGAGTTTGACCCAGACCCATTTATGGAGGAGCTGAACTCTCAAGGACTTCCGTGGAAAGTCTTAGAGCTTGATGCTGATGCGTGGCTTGAGGTTTAGGAGCTAGAGGAGTTCCAGGCTTAAACATAAGGCCAAAGGTTGAGAGCTGAAAGCTTTTCACTTCTAGCATTCAGCCTCTCTCTACCTCTTGGTACTTCAAGTGATAGACTCACAGGCTTTTATCCCTTATCCGGAACAGGCAAACCTAACCTTCTCTAGTACTCACCTTAAACTATATTTACCTCTAGCTGTAAATGTTAGATAATTTTTATCTCTTAAAACTTGTAATTGCTGTCTTATTTTTGCTTTAATATTATTATTTTTTGGATACTTGATTTTCAAATAATTTTCAAATTGATAAATATCATTCAAGGTAAAATCTTGTTTACCTAATTTTTCTATACATCTAATAATATCAAGCAACCAGCCTTTTGAATTAGTACTATCAATTTGTTTTAAAAAAACTGTTTTATGCCAACTTTCTAAAATCTTATTTTTATTTTCTATTTGTTTATCTCTAATATAAAAAATTTTACCATTTTGTGGGATTATATTAAGAAGTATATTACAACCTATCCAACCAGCCCTTTTTGCATTAGATGAAAGAGGTTTTCTTTTCTCGATCATTTCCTGAGTAAAAAAATACTTTGGAATAAGAATAAAATTTATGATATCTAAACTATTATCATAATTTAAAAAGAAAAAATTTGGATTCTCACTACTTTGTAGTCTTTTAATCATAGTTGAATATGCACCATCAGTAATCTTCTTTCCAATTTTACCTTTTTTACTTTTTAATTCAAAATCTTCTCTACATTGTAAACAATAGAAATCTGCAACAGGTTTATTATTTTTATATTTAGATATACTATTACCACAACTTGGACAGTAAATATTATTATTTGCCCAATATTCACTTAATACTCTGATTTTCTGAGAATTGCTTTTATAATTATCTGCTATAGATGAACATAAACTTAAATTCATTAAAATACTTTGAATGTCGATACTCTTTTCCAAAGAGTGTAACACTATCTCTTTTTGTCATAGATGGATTATATCTGAAGTTGTCTAAACATTTATCAGGCATAAAGCGTAAAGCAGAAGGCTTTGGGAGGCTTGGAGCTAAGGGCAGAGAGCAGAGAGTTTTTAGAAGCAGAACTTTGAATTTTCAGCTCCTCTCCACCTCTTGACACTTCAAACGACAAATTCACAAGCTCTCCGCTCTAAGCTCTAGGAATCAGACCTTTTTGTAAATATTAGTAACACTTTTTTAATTTCATAATTTTTTATCTGCAAAAAAACTTACTTTAAACTAAGTTTAATAGGGGGGGTAGAATGGAGTTCGAAAAAAATATAAATAAGAGGATTTTGTATATATGAATTTTTTGAGAAAGCTTATTATTTTTACCGCTATTACCGCTCCAATAACATTTATTATTTTTGTGAAATTTATATTTCCACAATATCCACCTATGAATATAAATAGTACTATTCAAAACTTAAAAAGAGACATTAAAATTTCAATGCAAAGTGAGATCAGTAATAATTATCTCAATAATGGAGGAGATTTTATCAGGGATTTAGAAGAAGAGTCATCAAAATTGGATCAAAAAATGAATAGCTGTGGACAAAATAAAGAATGTATAATTTTGGCTTATAATAATTTTATGGATGAGAATGTATCTCCTCAAACTAAAATGAGAACTCAACTTAGATATCTTATGCAGCAGGGATTTTGGGGAGAGTTGTTAGTTAGAGTTATCATAAACCATGAAAAAGATTGGTATTTTTTATATGAAATATAAACGTTATTTAAAATTAGCTAAGGAGAAAGAATGTTTTTAAATGAATTGGATCAGAATGAGAAAGTAGCCTTTTTAAAAATAGCTCATTATGCAGCAAGAAGTGATGGCGATTTTTCAGATGATCAGAAAAATATTATAAATACATACTGTTTTGAGATGCAAATCTCTGATATTGATTATGATCATAATAGTTTCAATTTATCTGAAATCTTAAAGGGGATTACAAATGAGAGAAGTCAGAAAATTATACTATTAGAGCTTATGGCATTAATACTTTCTGATGATATTGTTCATAAAGAAGAAAAAAAAGTTATTGATCTAATGCTAAATACTTTTTCTATCAAGGAAGAACTCTATTATATATATTTAGAGTGGACAAAAGCTATTTTAGCAGTTTCAGAACATGGTAAGCTACTGATAAGCTTATGATATGTTTCCTTGCACAGGTTGTGGACTTTGTTGCCAACATATCTCTGATGTAGAGGAGTTAAAAGATTATGATTTGGGCAATGGAGTTTGTAAGTATTTTAATGAATTCTCAAAAGAATGCACTATTTATGAGATTCGTCCAGAGATATGCAGAGTAGATGAGATATTTGAGAAGAGATATAAGGATAGTCTTTCAAAGAGAGATTTTTATATTGAAAACGCAAAGGTTTGTAACATTCTACAAGATAAATATAGTTTTGACAAAAGTTATAGAGTAAATATTAAGGAGATTTAATATGCCACTACCATTTATATTAGCAGGTGCAGCTTTAGCTGCTACAGGCACAGGAATAAAAAAAGGTTTAGATGCGAAAAGAAAAAATGAAGAGGCTAGAGAGATTGTTGAGGAGGCACAAGAGAAATTTGAAAATGCAAAGGAAGAGCTAGACCTTACATCCGAAGAGCTGAACAACTTATTGACAAATTTTGCTAAATTTAAACTAAAAATATTTGAAACAAGAATGGCTGTTTTGATAAAAATGTTAAAAAGATGCAAAAAAGCCAAATCAACTCTTAACTTGGAAAGAGCTCATTATACTCAAGATGAAATTAAGGAATTGGAAATTTCAGTTTCAAAATCTTTAGAAATATCCTCTGGATTGGCTAAGGGAGTTTCTAGTGGAGCATTAACAGCATTTGGAGCATATGGTAGTGTTGGAATGTTGGCCTCTGCATCAACTGGAACAGCAATTAGTACTTTGAGCGGTGCTGCTGCAACAAATGCAACATTAGCTTGGCTAGGAGGAGGGAGCTTGGCTGCTGGTGGTTTTGGAATGGCAGGAGGTATGGCTGTCTTAGGAGGGATTGCTCTAGGTCCTGCAGTAGCAATTACAGGTTTAATGATGAACTCTAAAGCTGAAAAAAATCTTACCAAAGCTTATGAATATGAGGCGGAAATTGACCTAAAAATAGAAAAAATAAATTCAGCGATTATAGAAATGGAGCTTATAGAGGATGATACAAGAGAACTAATTTCTATAATAGAAGGTATATTAAATAGATTTGATAATACATTAGTAGAGATAAACGATGTTAAAGTTGGAGAAAAGGTTAAAAGATTTTTTATCCCAAAAAGAATATGTGATTTAAGAGAGTTCCTTAAACTTTTAGAACTAGGAAAGACATTAAAAGATTTGTTGAATGTATCTTTAGTTGAGAGAAATGGTGGTAGAAACAAAAATTTAAAATCAGAAATCGAAAGGATAACAATAAGATGAAAAAGTTAATTAATATTTTTAAAAAGACAAAGCCCTCCCCAGATCAAGCTTTGGATGGACTGAAAACTCTATTTGAAGTTATTCAAGAAAATCACAGGGTAACAGAAACAGAAACTACCAAAAGAGCTGAAATAAGTGCCATAAGAGATATTGAAATAGAGAAAATTCAAGCACAAAAAGAGGTAATAAAAGATTACTTTGAAAAAACATTTTCGGAAAGAGATAAAAGTTTTGATATGATGTTTAAAGCTCTAGACAAAGGTTTAGAAACAGGCAACCTAGAAATAGTAGCAAATTCTCTACATTATATTGTTGATTTGGCAAAGACATCTCCACTAAAGGATGGACCGACATTTGCAAAAGCCCTTAAGGATCCTAATGTAAAAGAGATAGAAATATAGGCTGAACAAAATCAAGTAAAAAAGAGGAGCCTCCCAGCTCCCCCCTCTAAACTAACAACTCTTCACAAACTCCTCCATCTCAGCAACGATTGGCTCGATTGCTCTCTCGCCATCGATTACTTTTAGGAGATTTTTTGCTTCGTAGAATTTTTGGATTTCTGGAAGTGGGTCGGTGTAGATTTTCATTCTTTTGTAGAAAACCTCTTCATTATCGTCGCTTCTTTTTACCTCTGCCTCTTCAGCTCTGCCCAAAATTCTAGTCTTAGCTGTATCTTCGCTCACTCTTACTTCAATTACAGATTTTAGTTCGATGTCGTCAGAGTTTTGCAAAATCTCATCGAGTGCTTTCATCTGCTCCGTGCTTCTTGGGAAACCATCGATTAAAATCGTCTCTTTGTCGGAGTTTTTGATTGCATTGATGATAGTCTCAATCACAATTTTCAAAGGCACAAGTTGCCCTTTTGAGATGTAGCTATCAATCTCTTTGCCAAGTTCACTACCACTTGCTACTTCGCCCCTTAGCATCTCTCCAGTAGAGTAGTGAGCAATTGTCTCTGGATTTCTTTCTGCAATAATCTCTGCATCTGTCGTCTTTCCACTCCCTGGAGCTCCAATAATCAAAAATAGTTTTTTAGCCATAATTTCTCCTTAATCAACTTTTCTTTTTAGTCTAATTCCAAGCTCTCGAAGCTGTTCAGTTGCTACTTCGCTTGGTGCTTTTGTGAGCAGACACTGTGCTTTTTGAGTTTTAGGGAATGCGATGACATCTCGAATGCTCTCAGTCCCAGCAAGAAGCATTATCAATCTATCAAATCCAATCGCAAAACCTCCGTGTGGTGGTGCTCCAAACTCCAAAGCCTCAAGCAAAAATCCAAACTTCTCATTCGCCTCTTCATCGCTAATTCCAAGAAGCTTGAAGACCTCTTTTTGAATATCCATCTTGTGAATTCTCATCGACCCACCGCCAAGCTCTGTGCCGTTTAACACAATGTCGTAAGCGACAGACTCAAGCTCTTCGATGTCGTCATAATCTAGCTGACCTTTGTCATTTAGTTTTGGCATCGTAAATGGGTGGTGAAGTGCTTTTACTTTGCCATCTTCTACCTCAAACATTGGGAAATCTACCACCCAGACAAATCTATACTCATCTTCTGGGATTATCTCCATCAGTTCTGCCAAATAGAGCCTAAATCTACCCATATAATCTAACACCAGCTTCTTCTCACCAGCTCCAAAAAATACCACATCACCGACACTTAGTTCACACCTTGAGATAATCTCACTCAAATCATCTTCAGAGAAAAACTTAGTCAAAGGACCTTTTAGACCGTCCTCTTTGTATTGGAAGTAGCCAAGCCCACTTGCTCCAAACTTCCTAACATAACTCTCAAAACCTTTCATCTGTCGCTTTGAGAAGATATTATCTCCATTTGGGACTTTGAGGGCTTTAATTCTATTCTTCTTTGGAGATTTGGCAATTGAGCTAAAAATCTCATTTGAGCAGTTCTCAAAAATATCAATCACATCGACCATCTTCAAATCAAATCTCAAATCTGGCTTATCGCTCCCGTAAAGCTCCATCGCATCTTTGTAACTAAGTCTCTCAAATTTTTCTGGGAGTTTATCACCCTTGCCACAAGCTACAAAAACATCTCTAATCACTTTTTCAGCGACACCCATCACCTCGTCTTGGTCACAAAAACTAAGCTCTACATCGATTTGAGTAAACTCTGGCTGACGGTCAGCTCTTAAATCCTCATCTCTAAAACACTTTGCAATCTGAAAATATCTATCAAACCCTCCAACCATCAGAAGCTGTTTAAAGAGCTGTGGAGATTGTGGAAGTGCATAAAACTCCCCTGTCCAGACACGACTAGGCACTAGATAATCTCTTGCACCTTCAGGTGTAGACTTGGTCAAAACTGGAGTCTCAACCTCCATAAAACCAATCTCTGCTAGAGAGTTTCTAGTCGCAATCGAAGCGGTTGAACGAAGCTTAAAAATATCGTGCATTCTCTGGGTACGAAGCTCAAGGTAGCGATACTTTAGCTTAATCTCCTCATTTACCTTCTCATCTCCCAAATCAAACGGCATCGGCTTGGAGCTGTTTTCTATCTCCAGCTTATCGACTACAATCTCAACTTTTCCAGTCTTTAGGTTTGGGTTCTCTAGCCCCTCGCCTCTTGCTCTTACCTTGCCTGTGGCCACTACTACAAACTGCTCTCTCACCTCATCGGCGACTTTGTGAGCCTCTACGCTATCGGCTGGGTCACAGACTAGCTGGACTACCTCATCTTTGTCTCTAAGGTCGATAAATATCACTCCACCGTGGTCTCGTCGGCTATTTACCCAACCAGCAACAGTAACCACCTCTCCAATCAAACTATCATCAATATCTGCACAGTAGTGTGTTCTCACCTGCTCTATCCTATTTTTACAAAATTTTTCGCGATTATAACCAAAACTATCTTTTATCTATTGCAAAATATGAGCTTTAGCTTAGCTCTATTTTGACTTTGCTCTCTCAATTATAGAGGTGGTACTTTTACCATCTACAAAATCTACTAATCTTACCTCTTTTGCGATATCACTACCTACTACCTTTTTCCCTCGATAATCCCCACCTTTTACTAAAATATCAGGCTCTACAATTTTGATGAGATTATAAGGAGTATCTTCTTCAAAAATGACAACATAATCTACCATATCCAAAGATGATAAAATATAGGCTCTATCAAATTCTGGATTTATTGGTCTAGTACTACCTTTTAATCTTCTGACTGATTCATCGGAGTTGACTCCTACAATCAAAATATCCCCAAAATTTTTAGCCTCTTCTAGATATTTGACATGTCCTAGATGCAAAATATCGAAGCAACCATTGGTAAATACTATCTTTTTATTCTGCTTTTTGAGACTATCCACCAAATTTTTGAGATTCTTTTTGTTAATGAGTCCTCTCTTCTTATTTTTATCTTTTTTATGTCGATACTCCAAAATTTCATCCCAAGTAGCTGTAGCACTACCTAGCTTTCCCACAACCACAGCTGCAGAGGCATTTGCTATTTCACAAGCTTCTTTGATATTTCCATCACAAGCCAAGACAAAACCTATGGTTGAAAGTACACTATCTCCAGCTCCTGTGACATCGTAGACCTCTCTTGCTACTGTTGGGATTTTTGTCATTGTACTATCATCAAAAATTGCAATACCATCTTCAGAGAGTGTAATAATAGTATAATCCAAATCTAAAGATTCCCTCAACATAAAACCAGCTTTTCTTAGAGTCTCATCATCTACTATTTCTATGCCTGTTGCTTCTGTCGCCTCTTTTTTATTTGGGGTGATAAGTGTAGCACCTTTATATTTTATGTAGTCTTGACCTTTTGGGTCGACTAGCAGAGGTTTGGAGAGCATTTTAGCTTGGGTTATTACCTCTTGAAGTACTCTTTTGGTCAAGACACCTTTGGCATAATCTGAAATTAGTATTGCATCGACTCTTGGCAAAATCTCTTTTACCTTTTGAATAATCTCATCTTCACTCTTTTTTGAGATATTCTCTTTTGTCTCACTATCAAATCTAATAACTTGCTGGTGAGAAGCTATTACTCTGCTTTTTTTAGTGCTAAGTCTTCCTTTTTGGATTACTATTGAATTATCATTTATACCCAAATCTCTCAACATCTGGAGCAACTCTTTACCAATAGTATCATCTCCCAAGACTGAAGATACTTTGACATTAGCTCCAAGAGCAATAAGATTATTTATTACATTTCCAGCTCCTCCTAGAGTTTGACTTTGACTTTTGATATCGACTACTGGTACTGGAGCTTCTGGAGATATTCTTTTAGTCTCCCCCCAGAGATAATAATCTATCATCAAATCTCCCAAGACCAAAATAGTAGGAGTCATCTCTTGATACTTTTTCACAAAACACCTCTTAAATTCTAATTAGCTAGTAGAAGAATTATATCCAAAAGGATGGCAAGGAGTAGATGATGAAAATTTCTACAAAATAGCTCAAAAAGTTCTTCGCAAAATCCACGATTGATTAAAAAATATGCAATTTTTGACTTAAAAAATTGATTTTAGTCAAGCTATTTTTTCATCTTTTATATAAAATACAAACCCATACAAAACAATAAAAAAGGAAAGGAGCAGTTATGAGTTTTACAAACTCTGCTGAATTGCTCTCTTTTCACTGGGTGGCTTACTCAATCTATTCAATCTTTATTATATCATTGATTGCTTGGTTTGGGTATAACCTCACAAGAAAAGAGAAGGCAAAGTCAATTGTCAGGATACCATTTTATGGTTATATTGGCTTTTTGGTCGCAATGGGTGTGGGACACCACATCTTCACTTATAATACTATCCCTTGGGTTTCACAAGATATTAATCGTCACAAAATCAAACCAGATGCTACTTATACATTTGAGATAGAAAATCATAAATGGGTAAATATGCCAAAATCTGTGACTGTTCAGTGTGGGCAAACTATTAAGTTTGATGTCAGAAGCAAAGACTTAGTCTATGGATTTGGGCTTTTTAGGCAAGATGGCTCAATGGTAATGCAGATGCAAGTCAACCCAGGTACTGATGTAAATGGAATTTTGGAGCCAAATGATATTTTATGGACTTTTAACCACAACGGAGTATTTGATGTGATGTCCACAGAGTACTCTGGACCTGACGCTTATGACGATGAAGGACACTCTAAAATGATAGTCAAAAAGTGGCTAAAAGTAGTCGGGTGCGAAGATAAAGGAGGTAAAAAATGAGTTTTGCAAACAATCTAATTAATGGGACAAACTTTGACCCAGATAAACTAAATGCTCTGCAGAAAGTTACACTTCGTGCTGTTGTGATGAGCTTTCTATTTTATGGTTTGGTAGCGATTGAGGGTATGATTATGAGGTCAGTACTCACTGGTCCAGCTAATCCTCTGCCTGAGATGTTTTCTCACCCTGACCACTTCTTCTCGATTATGACAGTACACCCAATCGTAGGTATTTTTGGCTCGACTTATCAGCTGGTTTTTGCGGCTTTTATGTTTTTGGTGCCGTACCTTACAAAAAAGCCACTCTACAGCGTAAAGTTAGCGAATTGGGTATGGATATTGATTACTGTTGGGACTGCTCTTGCTTGGATTGCGGCTTTTGCTTGGCAGTATGCACCACTTTATACTCTTTATTGGCCACTTCCAGCAGATACAAAACAGTTTAGTGTAATTGGTGGAATCGTATTTATTATTGGTGTGGCTTTGATTATGGTTGGGACTCTTGGATTTATCTATAATATTTATGCCACAATCTTCCAAAGAGTCGGTGTTCACAAAAACAAAACTACAAAAGAGCTTTTGATTAGTGGTTTTGGGATTGATGGAATGCTAAATCTCTGGAACAAACTAAGAGGCAAACCTCCATACTCCAAAGAACCAGCTCTTGCTCTGCCTGTAGTTGCTATTTTTAGAGGAACAGTTGATACTTTTTTAGATGCGATTGTGATTTTAGGAGCTGGAATTTTGATACTTGTATTTCTACTTGCAAGTTTGGCCGGGACTCCATTAGATGTCGCAAATGTAGATGCACTTCTCTATAAAAACTACTTCTGGTGGGGGCTAGACCTCGTAGCTGATGGACTTGTATTAATTTATGTGGCTGGGAGCTGGTATCTTTTGGCTACGATAATTACAGGTCAAAAGCTATTTATGGAGAATGTCGCAAGAGCTGCTTTGATGCTTGAGCTTCTTGTTTCGTGGCTTGTTTGGTCGCACCACCTACTCGCAGACCAAGGTCAGCCGGAGATGATGAAACTAATCTCTGGAGAGATGGTTACAGCTTTTGAGCTTCTTACTCAAGGACTTGCACTATTTATTACACTTGTAACTTTGTGGAAAGCTAGACCACTTAAGATGAGTATGGAGCTTAAATATCTTCTTGGTGGACTTGTGGGGTTTGGTTTGGCAGTACCAGCTGCGATTATTCAAGCAGATATGGGAATGAACAGAGTCCTACACAATACTCAGTGGATTATCGGCGCTCATGTTCATATCGCTCTAATTGTCGGGCTTTATATGACACTTTATAGTGCTTTGTATGTGCTTTGGCCGCTTGTTACAAACAACACCAAACTCTACTCTAAAAAACTCTCAAACCTCCACTACTGGCTACACCTCATCGGTGGTATCGGAATGGGTGCGTTTATGGGAATGGCTGGAGTCGATGGAATGCTCAGACGACACCTCTATGTCGATGGAGAGTTTAATACTTGGATGATTTTGGCAGCTATTTTTGGAGTGATGCTACTTGTTGCTTGGATACTTTTCTTATTCAATATCATTATGAGTGTAGGAATCAAAGGATTAATTGGTATTTTTACTCCTGCAAAAGATAAAACTGCATCTTATGGCATTGAGCCTGAACCGACTAAAGCATAACTAAATAGGAGTAGAGACTATGCTCTACTCCTTCGCTAAAAAATAGAGTTAGTTACTTTTGGATAGAATTTCTAACATTTTACCCAAGCTTTCGCCTTATATCCCTACGGCTCTTTTGCTTTAGCACTCTCTTTGAGAAAGCCGAGGGCTTTACGGCGAAAGTTGGTAAAAGCTGGTGGTTGCTGGAGAGATTTGCCAGATGATGTTGCTAGAGAGTATATGAAAAGCACCTATTTTATGGGAGGTGGCAGGACTGGAATTGCTAGAAGATTATCTTGAGACGAGGCTGGTTTGACTGTGCTATGCACTCCATCTCAAAAACAGACAGAGAGATGCCACCCTGACGAGCTAAGACCATTTAGTGTGAGAGAGAATGCAAGAATTCAATCTTTTCCTGATAGTTGGGTATTTAAAGGCTCAATGTCAAAGCGGTATAAACAAGTCGGTAATGCAGTGCCAGTTAATTTGGCAAAAGAGATTGGAGTATCTATTATTAATTACTTAAAGAAATTGGATAGAGAAGATGAGCAGATATAAACTTAGCTTTATTACAGATGAAAATCTCTTAAAGAGTCTCTATCTTTTAACATTTAGAGAGTATGAGGGGTTTGAAGATTTAAATATAGATTAAAAAGGAGATAGATGATACATCTACCGCGTGTTGCAAAAGAGATTAAAAATATTGGACTTTACGATTTAGTGTTGCAAGATGTCCAGAAGTTAGCGAAAAAAGATAGAGTTTCAGAAGATGAGATTTTGAATATTATTGAGCAGTATCCTCACATTCTTCAAGATTATAAACAGACAAATGTAGAGTATAATCTCAGTAATATTCACATCAGGGATATAGATTTAGAGAGTATCAAAGATGAGTGTAAAAGCACAGCAAAAGAGGTGAACCAAAATCTCAAATTTCTTCGTGAGATTGAGAAATATACCCTCGATTTTGAGCAAAGCCCTACACTTGTAATAATATTCTCTGTTGAGTTTTTTGTGCTGTTTTCTGTACAGTATTTTATTGTTTTGCTAGATTTAAAAGAGTGGCAGTGGTGGATTTATGGATTTTTTGCGTTATCAATTGTTGGGGCGTGGTGGTATGCAAAAAAGGAGCATAAAAAGTATCAAGAGCAGTCAAAGATATTCAAGGAGAGATACAAAGAGACTCAAAAAATGTTGGAGAGTTTAGAAAAAGAGGGTTGTATCAAAAAGTCTGGTTTAATAATTTTAGATAGTGATGAGCATGTTTGATTAAGTTTTCAAAGTGGTTCAATATTTGAAAAATAAGGAGTAAGATTGTTGAGTTTTGAAGAACTCAAAAAGGAGAAGATAAAAGAGTCCAAAGAGCTTTTAGAACTAGCAAAACAAGCCGTCGAAGTCGCAATCGAAGAGGGTAAAAAGAGGGGATTTGAGTTTGAAGCGAAGAGTAGTCTAGCCACCAATTCAAAGGTGGGCTAGATTGATAAGTTTGAAACTAGCTATTAATATAGACCAAACTTTCCATCATTTCTTTTGTACATGACTCTGAGTCTTCCCTCATTATCATTAAATACGATAAACTGTCTCTTCTCGTCAGCTTTTAGCATATCTCTTGCCTCTTCAAAATCCAAAGGTTTATGAAGCTCCAAATCCATAGGAACAATATCATCATCAATATCGCTCAAATAATCCAACTGCTCTTCTAACTCTTCTCTTTCACTCTCAAGCTCTTTGAGACTGATATTTGAATGTTCTTTAAGTTTATCTGAGTATCTTCTTAAACTTTTCTTAAGTCTTTCGATAGCAATATCGATGGCAGCGTAGACATCTTTATCTCTTTGAGTAATTACTACTGTATTTTTATCCTTTAAGTTTACAACAAACTCAACACTAAAACCTTTTTTACCATTTTTTGTATCTCCAGAGATAATACAGTGAGCAGATATAATATTTAGATTATATTTCTCAAGACTCTCAAGAGCGCTGTAAATATACTCTTTGATAGCATCGGTAAGCTCAAAATGTCTTCCTGCGATATGTTTGTTCATGCTAAAATCCTTTTAACCAGTTAATTATTCCACTAAGTTTTTATCCTTAATGGAATATTAAATTATAACAAAAATTCACTCAAATATAGCTCATATTATCTCTCCACCACCTAATAGTTTTTTGCCATGATAAAAGACACCAAACTGTCCCTTTGCCACTCCAAAAACTGGCTCATAAAGCTTAATTTTGGCTTTGTTACCCTCTATTTTTACGCTACCTTTTACCCCTTTTGTCCTGTAGCGAATCTTAACTTCTGCCTCAAACTCATTAAGCTCTTCAAAAAGATTGACACCTCTTAACTCCAGTTCATCGACTTGTAGCTCATCCTTTTTGCCGACTATTATCTGATTATTTTTAGCATTCAGACCTAAAACATAATGAGGTTCATGAGCACCATCTACTCGAAAGCCTCTTCTTTTTCCTATTGTATAGTGCATATAGCCTTTGTGAGTCCCAACAACTCTCATAGAACTATCCAAAACCTCCCCAGTCACATCAATATCCATAAAATCTTTCAGTACATCGGTATAATCATTTTCTACAAAACAGATTTCACTACTCTCTTTTTGTTTAGCGATATCTTGTAAAGGTGTAATATCTTTTACAAGCTCTGTAATTTGACTCTTTAGTCTATCTCCAAGAGGAAAAATGAGTCTGCCGACCACATTTTTATCGATTTGAGAGAGAAAATAGCTCTGGTCTTTACTCTCATCTAGAGCTTTGTAGATAAATCTGTCATCGCTTCTTGCGTAGTGTCCCATCGCTATAAAGTCTATTCCCAAAGAGTTGGCATAATCTATCAATCTACCAAATTTTATCTTTCTATTACAGATGATGCAAGGATTTGGAGTGATACCATCCTTGTAAGATTTGACAAAATATTCAAAAACATCTCTTCTAAAATCTTCTGAAATGTCTAAAAGCTTTATCTCAATGCCAAGATAATTGGCTACTCTTTTTGCTTTTTCAAAATTCTCTTGGTGGTAGGCTTCGTTATCGTGGAGCTTCATGTAGACTCCTACTACTTCATAACCGGCATCTTTTAGGATTAAAGCTGAAGCAGTTGAGTCTACTCCTCCACTCATTCCAAGTAAGATTTTACTCATAGACTCCCCTTTTCCAAAATTTCTAATCCAAAACCACCATTTAGCATCAGTAGTTTAGCAGTTGCTACAGGGGAGTTTCTGATAAAAATAAATAGATTATCTTGAATACTCCAGTTAAACTCTATCCATTGATTCTGGATAATATCATTTTGCAAAATTGTTGCAACTCTAGCGTCTAAAACTACTCTATTTTTAATAGAGTCCAGAAAATCTTCATTTTCTATCGGCTCTGGCTCAGAGTAGAGTCTCTCTACCAAAAAGCCCTCTTTCTCCTCAACTCGTGCTAATCTAAGTTGAGCCACTATATTGTCTCTACTTCTTGCAATGAAGTTTAACTCCTTAAACCATATAATATCTCCTACTTCTAGTTCCTCTTTTTGTGATAATAAAAGAGGCTCTAGACTGATGTAGTACTGATTTGGTTTTAGGTTTTTCAATACAGATATATTCAAACTTTTTAATTGAGAATTAAGCACTAAAATTGTCTCCTACAAAACAGTCTAATATTGTATTTTTGGAAGCTAGAGCCAAATCATCAGGTATCTTTTGCCCGAAGCTAAGGTAGCTTACAGGTAGATTGCTCTTTGCCAAAAATGTTACGAGGTCACCAATTGCAGTGGTCTCATCAAGCTTAGTTATGATTATACTAGAGATATCCAAAAATGAGAAGTACTCATAAATCTCCAAAATATCCTCATACTTAAAGTTGGCGGGGATTACAAGCTCAAGCTCAAGCTCTCTATCTTTTATCTCTTTGATAAATTCAATATGGCGAATCAATCTTTCTGTATCTTTTGGAGAGATTCCTGCACTATCTGCTAAGACTATATCAAAATCATCCACTTTCTCTAGTACTTTTTTTAGCTCTTGGGGAGACTCTGCACTGAAGTAATCTAGTAGCAGAGTATTCGAGAAAATTTCTAGTTGTTGTCCTGCCCCAGCTTTGTATGTATCTAGATTGAGGATTGCTACTTTGTACTCAGTCTCTAGCATATAAGCGTAGCGAGCAGCTAGTTTTACAAGTGTAGTAGTTTTACCTACACCAGTAGTACCAATCAACATTTTGAGTCTTTTTTTTGAAAAGTTCTCTTTTTTGATGTAGATATTCCTATCAAGCTCTTCAATTATGTAGTTTAGAATCTTTTTCTCATCACTTAAGATAGCACCATCTGCGAAGTTTAATCTATCTTTTAGCCACTCTCTATCTAAGCCCCGCTTTGCTAAGAGATTTAGTACAAAATCTACCTTTTTATTATCCGTATCGATATTTTGAAGACTGCTCACTTTTGATAGAGGCACTTTGATAGTAATTTGAGAAATTAGCTTCCCTTGACTATCTAATTTATGTTTGGCTCTAACCAACTTCAAATCTCTATCTTTGTAGACACTTTTTGCCAGCTCAAAAGCCTCTTTTGGAGTGGGGGCTTCAAATGTCTCTTCAATATACTCCATAGACTCTTTTATCAACTCAAAATCCTCTCTACCTTAAAATATGTCCAGCCTCTTTAAACAGATAAGAGACAGCAAAATCACCAAAAAACTCCAATACTTCATCACTTCTTATAATTTTGTCTTTGGCTCCTAAAAATAGCTCTACTGTAACCCCTTTTTGCTTCAATTGCTTTAGCTTTTCAATCTGCCAAGTGTAATTTAATAGAGTCTCTAGCTCCTCTTTAGTACCAATCTTTAGATATTTATCTAGTTTTATAGAAGTTGGAAAAGAACATCTATTCAAAAACTCTAAGATATAATCTTCTTTGTTTCTCTCCCACGCCTTTAGCTGAAGAGACTTGAATCTTCTATCTCTATTTTGGAAAAAGGCTGGAGAGATAAGAATTAATCTATCAACTCTCTCTTTGGAATTTAGAGCCTCTTCAAAAGCAAGTATTGCTCCATAACTAAACCCTGCTAAAGTATAATCACTAGAGATTAAAATATCTTTAAAAAGTTCCTCTTCACCATTTAGAGAGAAGCCATTAAAATATCTCATCTAAAATCTCCTTAGCTGTTTTTGGGTCTATATTCTCATACTTTAGTAGATAATCTTCTATCTTTTTTCTACCATATTCTAGCTGTTTGAGAATCTTTTTGGTCTCTTCTAAAGAGTCTTGAAGAATCTCAAAGATATCTTTTGTATCTGTAAAAATCTCATCTCCCATCATCAAATCTTCTACTATCATTTTTGTCTCTTTATGAGCATTTTTTATATCTTCTGAGGCATTTGAATACTTTTGTCCAAACTTCTCCCAAGTAGCCACACTCCCAGAAAGATAAAATTTGACACGATTGAGAAGTTCAGATTTTGAGACTATTTCTCTGTCTACTTCATGGAGTCTAGTCGTAACTAATCCTATTTTTTCATATTCTATTCCAAACCAAGTAGCAATTGTTACTTTACCAGACTGATAGACAGCTTGAATGTTTCTCTCTTGCTCTGAAAGACTAATTACTCTTCTTTTTCCAGATATTACTTTATCTTTTACTGCTTCAAAGTCATTTTCTTCCAAAATAGTTTTTCTATTTCTTAGGGCAAAAAGAGCAGCCTCATTTACAAGGGTAGAGAGTGCCGAAGCGCTAAATCCTACTGTTTGGGTAGCTATCTTCGAAATATCAACCCTGTGAGGTTTCCTCTTCAAATAGAGCTTCAAAATCTCTTCACGTTCTTTCAAATCTGGCAATGAGATGTAGACTCTCCTATCAAATCTACCAGGTCTAAGCAGAGCCTCATCTAAGACATCCAATCTATTTGTTGCTCCAATTACAATTACACCAGAGTTGCTGTCAAATCCATCCATCTCTGTTAATAGTTGATTTAGAGTGGCTTCTCTCTCTTCATTTCCCATTGAACCTCTACTTTTTCCTACAGAATCAATCTCATCTATAAAAATAATACTAGGCGCCATCTTCTTAGCATTTTGGAATAGTTGATGAATCTTTTTGGCTCCCATTCCTACATAGATTTCTACAATATTTGCACCACTTTGATAAAAAAATGGAACTTTTGCTTCTCCTGCTAAGGCTTTTGCAATTAGAGTTTTACCTACACCTGGAGGTCCAACCAGCAAGACACCTTTTGGAAGACGAATATCTAGTTCTTTGTACTCTTTTGGATTACTCAAAAAGTCTATAATCTCCTCTAACTCCTCTTTGACACTTTCCATCCCTGCTACATCTGAAAATTTTATTGCAGAGTGAATTGGTTTGACTTGAAAATCTTGGGAGTGGTCTTTGGTATCAAACTCAAAAGCTCTATCTTGAGATTGCGACTCTTTGGTCTTAAGATAGATTAGTATCATTCCACCAAATGCCAACAGTAACAATATATAATATATTAATCTATCGACTCTACTATCTTCAATCTGCAGAGGATAACTGCTAGCTAGCTCTTCCACAGAGATAGCATCTTTTGCAATTTTGACTACCCTTTTATCAGTTTTGAGGTAGATGTAGGGAGTTTTTTGAAAAAGTGCTTTGACCTTCTCTTCTTTCAAAAACTTTTCGAACTCCTCTTTGCTTACTACCTTTGAGCTATCTCTTGCAAAAATAAAGACAAAAGTCAAAATTAGACTTGTCAAAAGAGTGAAAATCAACTTCCCATTTTTACTCTGGATAAACTGCATAATTGAATTTACTCTCAACTTCTGCCTCCTTTACCAATAGCCAGCTTGAGGAGATATCCTCTTTAGAATCTATCAAAATCTTATTATAGTATTGGTCAAAACCGCTAAATAGTCCATCATCTCTTTTTGATTCTGCCAAAACTATCAAGTCTGTATGATTTTTTTGCCTAAAAGCCAAATTTTTCTCATCAATGATTCTTGTAAGCTCTTTATGTCTAGCTTTTGCAATATCACCTTTTGGAGGTTGCTCTTTGAGATTTGCTGACTTTGTACCATCTCTTTTAGAGTAGGTAAAGGCGTGAATGTGAGTAAGTGGCATCATTTTGACCCTTTTTATCGCCTCTTGCCACACTTCATCACTCTCACCTGCATGTCCGACAATAAAATCAGTACCAATTGCATAACCAAAGCTACTAATTTTCTCAAAAAGTTTTAAGTCACTATCAAAACGGTTTCTTCTATCCATAATTTGAAGCATTTTATCAGATGTGTGTTGGATTGCTATGTGTAGATGTCTAGCCATCCACGGCTCAAGCAAAATCTCCATAAACTCATCATCAATTTGTATCGGTTCTAAAGAGCCAATTCTAACTCTTCGAACCCCTCGAATCTGAGAAAGCTCTTTTAGTAATTTTGCCAAAGAGAAGTTGATATCTCTTCCATAACTTCCAACATTTGTACCAGTGAGGATAAACTCCCCAAAGCCATTTGAAGCTAAAAGTGCTACTTGCTCTTTTATTTGCTGGGGAGAGTAGCTTCTTGCTAGACCTCTAACTGAAGGAATAATGCAGTAGCTACACTCAAAATCACAACCCTCTTGAATTTTGATAAAAGCTCTTGAGCGCCCAATATAGTGACTAACTACTGTTTTATCAATATGACTAAGGTCTCCAATCTGATAAAATGGATTTTCTTCTTTTAAAATTTGATTAATTTTCTCTTTTTCAGAGTGTCCCATCACCCCAAAAACCTTTTGAGCTTTTAGAAGTGATTCCCCTTTTGAATGGGCACCACACCCAGCAATTATCACTTTGGCGTTTGGATTTTTTCTTTTGATTGCATTGATGTAGCCTCTAACACTTGAATCTGCACCATTTGTGACTGTGCAGGAGTTAACTACTATAATATCACTTTCAAGCTCACTTGAGCAGACCTCAAAATCTTTTAAATTGCTCATCATTACTTGAGTATCAAACCAGTTTGTTCTGCATCCAAATGTTTTAAAAAAAACTTTCTCTTTTGCCATTATACTTCTAATCCTTTTCCATTTTCATCACTCTCTGAAGAGCTATTTTTGCTTTGATGTCTACTAAAGTAGAGAGATTGTGTCGGATATGCTAGTTCAATATCATCTTCTTGCATAATTCTTTGTAAAATCTCATTGCTAATTGTACTTCTTAGTGTCAAAGTCGCAAAAGCATTTGTCATATACCAAGCACTGACTCTGACTCCATAATTATCAAAAAATGTAAATACTCTTGGCTCAACATTTGTATTTTTGAGGTGGTAGTTGCTTCTTAGCTTATTGAGCTGTTTTCTGGTAATATCTGTGTAACCTTTTGAGTATTTTTTGACCACCTCTTTTGCAATATTTGAAGCCTTTTGGTAATTTGATTCATAAGTAATAATAAAATCTATCCCATCCCAGACGGTTTTGAGTCCTGCATGAGAGTAGTTTGCAATCATATCTGTAAAAATATAGTTGTTTGGAATAAAAATAATTCTCCCAGAACGTCTATTTGTAGTAAGTGTAGTAAGGGTAATATCTTCATGAATTGTCATCTTAAAGAGAGAAATATCTACTACATCTCCTACATATTCACTCTTGCCTCTGACAACTTTGATTCTATCTCCTACGTGAATGCTACCACCTAAGACAATCACAAACCAACCCATCAGCGACATAAACCAATCTTTCATAGCAATTGCAATCCCCGCTGAAGCAAATCCAAGGATAGTGACCATATAATCGACATTTTCTATGTAGGCAAAAAGTAGTACTAAAATTACAATATTTATAAAAATAAAGTTTGCGACTTTATTGACAGTATAAAAACTCTCCCTCTCTGCCATATATTTTCTTATTACTCTTTTAAAGATGAGAAAAAGAATAAACAAAAATAGTATGATACCTCCAATATTTATCGCTTTTTGTACCTCTTTTTTTATCTCCTCGTTTGTCTTTAAAATAGCCTCTTCAATCTTTTTTCGGTAGACATCTTTTGTAGTCTTGAAAATCTCAAAAGTTGGCTCAAGTGCTTCTAGCTCTGTAGCAATAGCTTTACTTTTTTGTAGAAATTTTTTGCCATTTGGTTGATATTTGAGCATCTCTTTGAGGATTCTCTCTTGCTCTTTGAGATTTTCTAGAGTCTTTTTGAGTGTCAAAAAATTATCTTCATAAGCTTGCTGGTCACTTCTTAATCTCTTAATAAAAGACAAAGCTCCAATGATTCCTATTGGATTACCGACTTCTGGAGCTTTTGGTATCTTTGGAGGTTCTAGAAGCTTTTTGAAAGGGTCACTTTGAAATTCACTAAGAAGCTGAAGCTTACCAGCGTTTGTCTCTCTTTCTATCTCATATTTTTCCAAAAGTTTTTTCTCATCTTTAGAGAGATGCTCTTTTCTTTTGAGCTTAAATACTTCTCGATTTAGCCAACTTTGTCTATTTTTTAGCTCCCTGTAGGTCTGATAACTGCTATAAATTTTAGTCCAGACATTTCCCTTGTCACTATTTTTTTCAAGCTCTGAGAGCTTCTCCATCAAAGCTTCGACGCGATTTTGGCTTGAGGGATTTAGCTCATTTGGTTTAAGTTTTTTTATTACTTCTGTCAAGTTTGTTTCAGAGGAGATATTATTTTCACTCTTTTCACTTTTTATTGGATTAGATTTTGCCCCAAACAGTAGATAAAAAATTATGCTCCAAACTAAAAAAAACCTCATCACCCCTCCGTAAACTCTTTTAGAGCCTCTTTGATTATAGACTCATCCAAATCTTTTTTGATTATGTGTGTACCTATTTTTCCATTTGTCAAGATAAATTTTAGCTTTCCACCAATACTCTTTTTATCCAAGAAGAAGTGGTCATAAAATTCATTAATGTCATCTATTTTATAACTAGTTGGTAGATTATACTTTTTTAGAAGAGCTTTGATTCTATCAGCTTCTTCTTGACTTAGAAGATCCAATTTTAATGCCAAATGGTTTGCCATTACCATACCAATTGCTACAGCTTCACCGTGAAGATAAGTCTTATAGTTTGTCTGATTTTCTATTACATGTCCAAAAGTATGACCATAATTTAATACAGCTCTTACCCCCGCTTCTTTTTCATCTTGATTTACGACTTTTGCTTTTAGAGAGACCGCTTTGGCTATCATTTTAATTTGAGCATCTTTTGAGTGAAGCTGGGCATCTTCTAAAAACTCAAAAAACTCTTTATCAAACATCACAGCCATCTTTATTACTTCAGCCAAACCAGCTCCATACTCTCTTGGTGGTAGAGTCTTCAAAAAATCTGGGTCAATGTGGACAGCTTTTGGTTGATAAAAAGCACCGATGAGGTTTTTGCCAAATCTATTATTGACACCTGTTTTACCCCCCACACTAGCATCGACTTGAGCTAGGAGTGTAGTTGGAATCTGAATAAAATCTATACCCCGCTGGTACAAACTAGCACTAAAACCAGTCATGTCTCCAATTACTCCACCGCCAAAAGCAATTAGTAAAGAACCTCTATCAAATTTTGATTCAAAGAGTTGCTCTAGAATTTCTAAGACTGTATCCATATTTTTATACTCTTCTCCATCTGGGACTTCAATTATTTTTAAATCTTTTGCTTTGATTTTTGAGAGTAGTTTATCTAGATGCAAATTTGAGACTGTTGGATTTGTAACTACTGCTACTTTTTTATCAAACTCCAACTCTTGCAACTCCTGAATATAAATATTATAATCTCTATTGCTATTTTGTATCAATTTTATTGGTACGACCATCACTATTCCTTTATATTTTCATTAAAAATCTATTAATGCTTAATTATCAAAGATTAATATTTTATCAAAAAGCTATTAAAGTTGATTGCTCATAATTTGATAGATTTGCTATACTTCCAAAAAAGTAAAAAGGTTTGCAAATGGTAGAGAGATACGCAAGAGAGGAGATGAAAAAGCTCTGGACTCAAGAGGCTCGATATTCTGCTTGGCTAGAGGTAGAAAAAGCAGTCGTCAAAGCTTGGAATAGATTAGGACTTATTCCAGATGATGATGCCAAAAAAATTATAGAAAATGCCTCATTTTCTGTAGAGCGAATTGATGAAATCGAAGCTCAAACTAGACACGATTTAATCGCATTTACTACAAGTGTAGCAGAATCTTTGGGAGATGAGAGTAGATGGTTTCACTATGGAATGACTAGCTCAGATACAGTAGATACGGCTGTAGCTCTTCAGATTAGAGACTCTATGAAAATCATCATAGAAGATGTCAAAATGGTAATGGAATCAGTCAAAAGACGCGCTCTTGAGCATAAATACACTTTAATGGTGGGAAGAAGCCATGGAATCCATGGAGAACCGATAACTTTTGGATTAGTGTTAGCTGTTTGGTATGATGAGCTAAAAAGACATCTACAAAATCTTGAAGAGTCCCTCGAAATTATTAGCGTGGGCAAAATTAGTGGTGCAATGGGCAACTTTGTACATGCTCCACTAGAGCTTGAAGAGATTGCTTGTGAGGAGCTAGGACTCAAACCTGCCCCAGCTTCAAACCAAGTAATCCAAAGAGATAGATACGCAAGAGTCGCTTCTGCTTTGGCGCTTTTGGCTAGTAGTATTGAGAAATTTGCAGTTCAAGTTAGACATTGGCAAAGAACTGAAGTCTATGAGGCTGAGGAGTATTTTGCCAAAGGTCAAAAGGGAAGTTCAGCGATGCCACACAAAAGAAATCCAATCCTTACAGAAAATATTACAGGACTCGCAAGGATTATTAGAGCTTATGTGATTCCAGCGATGGAAAATGTAGCTCTTTGGCACGAGAGAGATATCTCTCACAGCTCTACAGAAAGATTTTGGCTTCCTGATAGTTTCATTACAAGTGATTTTATGCTTCACCGCTTCAATGGAGTAATCTCCAAGCTTACAGTAATGCCTGAGAATATGATGAAAAATTTAAATCTAACAGGTGGGCTTGTCTTTAGTCAGAGAATTTTGCTTGAGTTACCAAAAGCAGGTGTCAGCCGTGAAGATGCCTACAAAATCGTCCAGAGAAATGCTATGAAAGTCTGGGAAGAGATTCAAGCTGGCAAAGCTCCTGTAAATGAGAATGGAGAGAGTCTATTTTTGCAGTATCTTTTAAATGATGAAGAACTCACTAGCAAAATCCCACCAGAAAAGATAAAAGAGGCGTTTGATTTTGATTACTACACTAAAAATGTAGATAAAATTTTTGCTAGAGTTTTTGGCAAAGAGCAAGACGCCTAAGAGTCCAAAGCCTAGAGCCTCGACTTGAGCTTTGGGCTATTTTAGGGACTTTTTTCTCCCATTTTTTGATAAGAATTGTATAAGCAGAGCTTAGTATAATGCCAAAAATTGATGAAATCCTGCCAAATTTTCTAAAATCTTGAGATTTTGGCTGACCGGAGCAAAATGTGAAACCTCAAGAGATATTCAATTTTAGTGCAATTAGCGATGAGTGTATTAAGTGTGGAAAGTGTATCCCAGGCTGTACAATCCACCTCATCAACCCAGATGAGACCACCTCTCCTAGAGGATTTATCGACCTTTTGGGAGCTTATGAAAAGGGTGAACTCGAACTTGATAAAACAGCAAAAGATATTTTTGAGAGCTGTTTTTTATGTACTCACTGTACTGATGTTTGTCCAAATTCTCTGCCAACTGACATGGTCATTGAAGAGGTAAGAGCTGATATCGCTCAAAAGTTTGGGATTGCGTGGTTTAAAAGAGGATTTTTTACCCTGCTTCGCCACCGCAAACTTATGGATATTATGATGAAGCTTGGATTTGTCTTTAGAACCTGTGGCTTCAAAGATGAGCCAAAAAAGGGGGGAATGATTCCACGCTTTCCTATGCCAATAATTAAAAGTGGCAGACTCCTTCCAAGCCTCTCAAAGGTGAGCTTTTTAAATAAATATCCAGAAGAGATTGACCACGGAAAGAAGCGAAGAGTGGCAATTTTTATCGGCTGTCTTGCCAACTACAACTACACAAATATTGGCGATAGTCTGATTGAGATTTTAAAAGAGCTTGAGATTGACGCATTTATTCCAAAAGAGCAGATGTGTTGCTCGGCTCCGGCATACTTTACGGGAGATTTTTATACGGTTGAGACTCTGAGTAAGAAAAATATTGAGTATTTTGAGAGTTTTATTGATGAGGTGGAGGCGATTATTATTCCTGAAGCGACCTGCTCGGCGATGATTAAGCACGACTGGGAAGTATTTTTTAGGAATCGAGGGATGGATGATTGGGCAAAAAGAGCCAAAAAGCTAAATGAGAAGATTTTTATGGCAACAGAGTGGCTCTACAAAGCAACAGACCTCCAAGAGAGACTAAAAAATTTGGATATTAAATTAGATGAGAGCATCACTTACCACGACGCTTGTCACGCTAAAAAGGTACAAAATATCTATGAGGAACCAAGAGAACTCTTAAGTAGTGTCTATGAAATCAAAGAGATGAGCGACCCAAATCGGTGCTGTGGATTTGGGGGAGTTACAATGCAGACAGAGAAATACCACTTAGCAGAACTTGCCGGTAAACCAAAAGCTCAAATGATAAAAGAGAGTGGTGCGACAGTAGTAAGTGCAGAGTGTAGCGCTTGTCGAATGCAAATTAGCAACTCTTTGCACCAAGCAGATGTAGATGTAGTTTTCCAAAATCCAATCGAACTCATCGCCAAAGCTCTAAAAGAGGCAAAAGATAAAGCCTAAAAACCGACGTAATCCTTTTTGGTCAAATCTGGGTAAGTACCATTTATCCCTTTGGCGTCATTGCCGTGACAACCAGCACAAACACTACTAAAATACCCAGATGCCAAATCTTTTGGATAAGGCTTGGGACACTTCTCCCCTCTTAGCTCCAAAACATAACAAGCTACAATTTTAGCATCATCTTTTGAGATGTAGCCTCCTTCCATCTCTCCTCCTTTGAAATTGTGTCCTCTGGAGCCGTGATTTATCACATCAACAATATAATCATAGATATTTTTTGCTTTTGGGCTAGCCTGAGAGTCAACTTGTATATTTTCTACTTTTGAAGCTATTTTTGTAGATTTTAGATAGTTAAAGAGTGAGTAAGCAATTAGCAAAATCACTACCAAAATCACAAACTTCTCCTCTTTTTCCATAAAAACTCTCCATTTTAAAATTTAATGTATTTTATCATAACCATAACTAAGTCAAATAAAAAATAAAAGATTTTAAATTTTTCTCCAAAAACTCAATAATTTTAAAGATTTGACAATTTAATACGCTTCTGATAATATTTTGTCAAAAAATAAAGGAGTAATACTCTTGGACAAATCTTCCCCCAGAGTCAAACAAGACTCGACTTTTCTACATCTGTTTAGCGAATATGGCGACATTTTCATCGGTTTGATTTCTACTATCATAGCAATTTACTTACACTCTACTCATCATCCTTACATGAGTGTACTATTTTCAGCAATTGCTATTGGTTCTTTTTCTATTACTGTAGCTGAGATTGCAGAGATTTTGGCAGAGAGACTAGAAGAGCCTTATGCTAGCTTTGTACTCACATTTTCAGCTGTGGCTGTAGAAATCTTACTACTTTTTATGATTGTCAAGGAGGCCATCCACTCTCCTGATGCTCTTGAGACAGTAAAAGGTGGGATAATATCTGCTGTAATCGTCGATATGAATGTACTTTTAGGACTTGCTGTTTTTATTGGAGGTTTGAGCTTCAAAGAGCAAGAACACAACGAAGATACTTCAAGCACTTACACTACTATTTTGCTTGTAGCATCTTCTACACTGCTTGTGCCTAGTATTTTGACTTATACAAATGATTCTCACACTCTCTTTGAGGCTTCGGTAATGATTGCCCTTTTATTAATGGTCTTTTATATTGCCATATTTATTTTTCAAACTAAAACTCACTCACACTTTTTCAAGGCTACAGCAAAAAGTCGTCTCTTTAGAATCAAAAAGAAGATGCACATTGAAGATGAAGATGAGCATGAGGATTACTTTTTTGACAAGCTTGGAAATCTTGCAAACTTTATTTTTATGTTTGTTTTTATCTTGATGATTGGTATTTTAGCAGAACTTTTTGCTAATGATGGGATAGCAATTGCCAAAGAATTAGAGATTTCAACAGGTTTAGCAGGTCTGATTATCGCTATTATTGCAGTAGCTCCAGAGCTTTTGACAGCAATAAAAGCTGCAAAAGATGATGAGATTCAAAGAGTAATAAATATAGCAATGGGTGCTTCGACAGTTTCGATAATGCTAACTGTACCAATTTTGATGGGACTAGCTTACATCAACGGAATAAAACTAACTCTAGATTTCAACGCTTTTCAGGTTGGAGCATTGATTTTGACAATAATTTTAGCATGGAAAACCACAGATGATGGAGAGACTAACTATTTTGAAGGAATCAGTCATTTAATGTTTTTCTTAGGCTATGCTGTAATTGCTACTCTTTACCGGTAATTTATACCTTTTCTATCTCCCAGAGTCAAATCTCTGGGAAGCACTTTTTAGTTTATTATCATAAGCTCCACAATAAAAATATGAAGAGTAAAAAATATAACGCCAGCTAGAGCAAGAGTTGAAACAAAGATTATTATCATTTTTTTATCAAATAGACTCCTAAAATCTTCCCAACCAAAAGCTTTAATCAAAAATATAAAACTTATAAATCCTGAAATCGTAGAAGAGATTGCAAGACCTACTACTCCCAAAGTAAAAAATAGTACCGAAGCGCTCACTCCATAACCTATCAAAGACCAAGTAGCAATTTTGGCAGCTTCTAACTGTTTGTGGTGGGCATAGAGCCAAAGAGAGAAGAGTTTAGAAAGTCCAAAAGGCAAAAGTCCTACAAGGTATGCCATCAAAACATTTGCTGTGGAGATGGTATCTGCTCTAGAAAATGCCCCTCTTTCAAATAGTAGCCAGATAATCTCTTTTGAGAAAATTATACCCCCAAGAGCCGATAGTCCAAGTAAAAAAATTAGAATCCAAAAACCCTTTTTTAACTCTTCATGAGCTTTTTGTTCTTGGTTTTGATTGATGAGTTTGGAGATACTAGGAAATATAGCTACACTCACAGCAATAGCAAAAAGTGCCAAAGGAAGCTGAAAAATTCTATTAGCATAATAGAGATAACTAATAGAACCACTTACCAAAAATGAAGCTAGCCAAGTATCCAAAAAAGCCATGATTTGGGCTGTAGAGTTGCCCCAAACTGCTGGGAGGAAGTTTTTAAAAAATCTATTAGTATCTTTTTTGACCTTTTTTGAGTGGCGTCTTAAAGATAAAAAGCCTACTCTGAGCATCTTCAAAATACCAAAATATCTCCCTACAATTAAATGGGCAATCACTTGCAAAATTCCACCAAATATTACTGCCCAGCTCAAAGTATACAAAATCTCTTCTTTAGATGAGCCTTTTGAAATAAATAGTGCTGTAATTAGTGAAATATTTAAAAGTACTGTAGCAAAAGCAGTCGTAGCAAAATGCTCTTTGTACTGAAGTAGAGTCCCAAAAAAAGTGACAATAAAAATCAGTAAAAGGTACCAAAACTGAATCTCTACAAACCTAGCACTCAAAGCTACTATTTGTGCATTAAATCCAGGAGCAATTACTTTAGTAATTTCCTGAGAGTAAAAACCTACCAAAATAATAATAAGAGAGATGACTAATACAAAATTTAAAAGAATTTTGGCACTAAAGATTGATTTGTATCTTGAAGCGATAAAAGATGGTAAAAAGCTCTGAGCAAATGCCCCCTCCCCAAAAATTCTACGAAAAAGATTTGGAAGCTTAAAAGCTACGAAAAATATATCGCTATAGATATTTGCTCCTAGTACTGATGCCATCATCAAATCTCTAATAAAGCCAAAAATTCTAGACAATAAAATTCCAGCACTATTTGAAAAAATAGATCTAATTCTCATTAAAATTAGGCTCAAAAACTCCAAATAGATGAAGAAAAAAGAGCCTCCTCCTTTCTTAATATCGATAAAATATTGAAATCATAGTATATTTTTATCCAATTGCTAATTATGGAAAGATGTAAATGGGGCAGACGCCCCAAATTTTTAAGGACTTTAGCTAGATTTTAGTTGTAGATTTTTTTCACTTGCTTAGTAATTAACTCATCTGCTCTTTGAAGTGCTTGAAGACTCTCCTCGTTTAATACAGCATCTTTTGCCATTGGAGCAGCTAGAAGTTTTTCTAGCTCAACAATCAACTCATGTGTATCTTTTGCAGTCTCTTTAGTCTTTTCATGCAACTTATCAAAGCTATCAACATTCTCAAACGCTTTTGCTCTTCTAAGAGAAGCACCCTTTTCATCTAGTAATACCTCAAACTCTTCTGTAGTGTGTCTAAGTTCATCGATATGTTCTGAGATTTTCAAAACCATATCTTTTAGTTGAAGTCTCTTTTTAGAGTACTCTTTTGCATCTTGTTCTAACTTCTTGGAAATTTCTAAGTTTTTGGAGGCTTTCATAGTCACTAATGACTTGTAAATCACTGTAAAAACTACTAAAGCAGATCCACCAACAATACCTGCACCAATCATTGGGTCAGCCTCTAATCCCAAGCTTGTAGAGATTAGTTTGGCTTTTTCCATCATCTCAGGAACTTGAGGAAGTTTATGTGGAGGAAATGGTACATCTTGAAGTCTAGAGACATAGATACACCAGCCAGCTACAGTTGCCAAAGCTCCAACAAGTCCACTCACAAATGATGAACCAACACCTGTTGAGATATCATTAATATTAAGAGGTGGAACATCTTTTGCTGTGTCTATTTTTACTTTTGGTAAGACGACCTCATCTTCTGGCTCTTCAAAACCGATATCTTTTAATCTAGTTTTTGCTCTTGAAATTACATTATTTAATACATTTGCTTCGTAATCTTCAAAATCAGCAATTTTTGCTTTGACCTCTTCTATCGTTTTTTGAACCTCTTCTTCAATTTTTTGAACCTTATTTTTAGTCTCTTCTATCTTATTTTTTGCGATTAAATTCTTATTTTTTGTGCCTTTAGGTTTAATTTGAGACTCATCTTCTGAGGATTGATTTTCAGTCTCAAGAGCATCTTTTGTATCATCTATAATCTCATCACTTAGATTTTTGATTTGGACTTTATCCTCATCTTTGATTTCTGGCTTTACCGCCTCTTCTACTCTTTTTACCGCTTCTTGTTCCTCTTTTGAAAGTTCTCTTTTCTCATCAGCCATAAAGCTACCCCCTTTTTTTGAATAAAAAATCTAATGTATAATTTAGACTTAAGTTTTAAATTGTAACAAAATAATCTGAAGAGAAGAGCTACGATATATTTTTTTGCTATAATCCTTTTAAAAAACGGGATAAAATGAGTCTTATTTTATATATTTTCATAGCAATTTTGGGTTTGTCCTTTTTGGTATTTTTCCATGAGCTTGGACATTTTATAGCAGCCAGAGCTTTTGGGGTAACTGTAGAGCGATTTAGCGTAGGATTTGGGAAGATTCTTTTTAAAAAGGAGTGTTGCTCCACAGAGTGGGCTTTTAGTGCCATTCCTCTTGGTGGCTATGTCAAGATGAAGGGTCAAGATGATGCTAATCCTCTAGCAAAAAGTAGTGAAAAAGATAGTTATAATGCAAAAAAACCTTGGCAAAGAATTATAATTTTATTAGCAGGTCCAGCAGCAAATATCGTCACAGCTTTTTTCTTATATCTTTTTATTACTATTGGTGGTGCACCTCTTTCTACTGCTAAAGATTACTTTCCACCAGTTATTGGAAAGGTAGCCCCAGAGAGTCCAGCTAGTAGAGCAGGATTAAAACCAAAAGATAAAATTATCTCAGTAAATGGTGTAAAAGTCAAATTTTGGTATGAGATTTCTAAGGAGATTGAAAAGTCTCCATCTTCTATTATTCTTGAGATTCAAAGAGATGAAAGAATATTGAAAATTAAACTCGACACAAAAGAGATTGATGATAAAAATGAGTTTCAAGAGAGTATAAAAAGGCATATCATTGGAATTACTCCAGACTTCAATAAGGATGAAAAAATCTATTTTTCACCACCAGAAGCTCTATTTTATGCTTTTAGAGAGACTATCAACGCTTCTAAACTTATTACTAAAGGGATTCAAAAGGTTTCCACTGGAGAAGTAAGTAGCAAAAATATTGGTGGTCCTGTGACGATTTTTGATTTGATGATGAGGTTTGCCAAGGCTGGATTTGACTATTTTTTGTGGATGATGGCTCTAATTTCTGTCAACTTAGGAATTATGAACTTACTACCAATTCCAGCTCTTGATGGTGGACATATCATGTTTAATCTTTATGAGTTGATTAGTAGAAGAGAGATGAATGAAAAAATTTACTATTATCTTACACTTTTTGGCTGGGGAATACTTATTGCTTTGATGGGGCTTGGACTCTACAACGATATTAACCGTTTAGCAGGTTAGATTTAAATTTTTATGAAGGAGGAAGTAACAACCTCAAAAGATATGAGGCTGTAAAAATTTTTGATGAAATTATTGTTAATTGGTGTTGGAAATATGGGATCGGCTATCTTAAAAAACTTGATAAATTATGATATTAAAGTTGTGGAGAATAATCCAAAAAGGTTAGAGTATCTCAAATGGAATCATCCAGCTCTTGAGGTTTTGGATACTATTCCAGATATTACAGGTTATGTTGTGATTTTGGCAGTAAAGCCACAAGCGCTTGATACTTTGGAGCTAAGAGGAAAAGCTAAAGCGATTATCTCTATTTTAGCGGGGACTCCTCTTTCTGCACTTAAATATAAAATCCAAGCTGATTATTATATCAGAGCTATGCCAAACATCGCAGCACTAAAGCAAAAGTCTGTCACTTCAATAATAGGTGATGAAGAGTTTAAAGATAAAGCGATAGAGATTTTATCTTCAATTGGTAGGACAATCTGGCTAGATAGTGAAAAAGAGCTTGATATTGCTACAGGTTTGGCAGGAAGTGCTCCAGCATGGCTAGCTTTAGTAGCTGAAGCTCTAAGTGATGGAGCTGTCAATCTAGGACTTCCAAGAGATAAAGCTTATGAGTATATTCCGATGCTTTTTGAAGGGGTTGGTGCGCTTTTGGATGATGAACATCCAGCAGTACTAAAAGATAAAGTGATGTCTCCAGCAGGAACTACAGCAAGTGGCTATGCTACTTTAGAAAAAGGTAGAGTAAGAGATAGTTTTATCGAAGCGATGATGAGTGCTTACCAAAAGAGCCAAGAGCTTAGGAAAGGTTGATTTAGCAGATGCGAAGTGGTTTTAAAAAGGAGTCACCACCTATCAATCTTGGAGCGCAAATCTCTGTAAAATCTTTTGAGATTATTGCTAAAGAGTTGCAAAATTACCCAAAAGCTAATGATTTTGATAAAGACGAGTTGGAGGTTATTAGTAGATTGATTCATACTTCAAGCTGTTTTGATGAGGTACTAAATAATATTTTTTTCTCTGATGATGCAATCCCAAAGATTCAGAATCTTCTTAAAAATAGAGCCAAAATCATAGTCGATGTCAATATGATAAAAGTTGGTCTGAGTCAATTTTATCTTGATACTTATCAAAATAGCGTCATCTGCTACATCAATGAACCCTTTACTTTTGAGATGGCTAAAAAGAATCAAACAACTAGAAGTTATCAAGCTGTAGTCGAAGCGATTAAGCGTCATAAAGATGAACCGATGATTTTGGCTTGTGGCAATGCTCCTACATTTATTTATGGGGCAGTAAATACTCTAATTGATGAGGGTGTAGATTTAAGTCGTGTAGCTTTTATTCTATTTCCTGTTGGATTTGTCAATGTCGTAGAGTCTAAAGATTACGGTAAGAGATTTTGTCAACACTTTGGTATTCCTGCTGTTTTAATGGAGGGAAGATTTGGAAGTTCTACAATGGTTGTTGCTACACTTCACGCAATCTACAAATTGATTCAAGATTACGACCAAGATAAAAAATATAATGGCAAATAGGTTCTAAAGTGAGTTTTATCGATTTTTTGAGCTTTAGAAGTTTCATCTCTGTTCCTGTATTGATAGTTTTTTACTATTTTGGAGCAGTGGTGATGCCTTTTGTATTTTTTGCTCTCTCCAAAAAATACCGTTTTTTTAGATTTTTAGATTATGCAAAGAGCAAACAGAAAGTCTATTTTATCTTGAGCTTTACTTTTGCTTTTTGCTTTGGGGAGCTTTTTTGGAGAATGGGTTTTGAGGCAATTATTGGTTACTACCAGATGGTAGAGAGCTTCAAATAGTTTTACTTTCTTTGTGATACTTTTTATCTTATTGCCAAAAATTTAGCATATTTAATTCGGAGTAATTTTCTCAAAATAACTTTTTTATGTATAATAACAGCGGAGATTTTAACTCTCCTAAATTTCTATTTGGTCATGTCTTGTGCTAGACGATTAGGATTTTATAATCTCCCTTAAAGTGGGATAATGAGGTGGCTCAAGAGTCAAAAATAATAAAATTATTATGTAAAAAGGAGTGAAAATGGCACTTTATGACAGAGATTACTCTACAAAATATTCAGATACTACCTACCAAAGTGAGGGGTTTGCTGATTCTGATAGTAGAGTTAAGTTTATCAAAAAGACTTATCAGCTTTTGGGTGCTAGTATGATAGCTGCTGCTGCTGGAGCTTACGCTACTTTACCAATTGCTAGTACTATTTATGAGTATAGATGGTTTGTTTTTGGGGCTGAGATGCTAGTACTATTTTTTGGATTGGGATTTTCTAGAGGAAAACCTGGTCTAAACTTGGCGATGCTATTTATCTTTACATTCTTGACTGGTGTTTCGCTTGTCCCTCTTTTTGCATCTTTGATTGGTCTTGGCAAAGGAGCTGTAATTGGAAATGCATTTTTAGCTACAGCATTTTTGTTTGGGGCATTAAGCCTTTATGCAGTTAAGACAAAACGAGACTTCTCAAACTGGGGTAAGGGTCTGTTTATTACGATGATTGTAGTTTTTATAGCATCATTGATTAATATTTTCTTTTTGCACAGTGGGATGCTTGCTACTTTAATCTCTGCTGGTATTTTGCTACTTTTTGGGATTTTTACTATTTATGACACCCAAAATATCATAAATGGAGCTTATGAGTCAGAAGTAGATGCTGCGGTATCTCTTTATATTGACTTTTTGAATATGTTTACAGTTTTATTAGGATTTTTGGCTGGAGATGACTAAAATAGAACGCCTAATCGATGCTAACCTCAACCGTCTTCGAGAGGGGTTGAGGGTGCTTGAAGATATTTCAAGATATGTTTTTGATGATAAAAAACTCAGCTCATCTCTCAAAGAGCTTCGTCACTCTCTTCAGAGTGTCTACTCTATTAAGCGAATAAAAGCTAGAGATATTTTGGGAGATGTGGCAAAATCCACAACAAAAAGTGAACTACAAAGAGACTCTTTGGTAGATTTGATTATTGCCAACTTTGCAAGAACTCAAGAGTCTAGCAGAGTCTTAGAAGAAGCTTTCAAGCTAAACTCACCAAGTAATTCTGGACTATTTAAAAATATTCGCTATCAGCTCTATGATTTGGAGAAGAGACTTTTAGATTTGGCGCAGACAAAAAGCACTTCAAACTCAAGATAGTCGACCGGGTAGTTTTGGATTAATCTTTTTGTCTCTTTGAAGGTAAGCTTTCTCTTACCTCCACTTACTCCACTCTTTTTTATATATTCAAATATCTCTTTTTTGTTAGCAAAGTGGAGTTTGTACTCTTTTGTGTAGACTCTATCGACAATAAAATATCTCATTACTGATTTTAGCAGGGACTCTTTGGAGTGAATTGGAGAGTCTATTTTTGCCTCTTTGTGAAGTGTAGCAAATGTATTTGAAGTAAAGATTGCAAGATAGATATTTTGACTGCTTTGGGAGATGATTTCAAAAACATTATCGATTGAATCTGCCCACTGCAATGCAGAAGATGAGATTAGAGTATCAGGATTAATCTCTTCTAAGATTTTTCCAAGCTCTTTTGAATTGAAATCTATCTGAATTTTTGTAATATTTTCTGCTTTGGGATGTAGTAAGAGCATTTTTGGGGAGGAGTCAAGAGCAAAAAGATGCTCAAAATTGACTCCTGCAGAAGTTAACTCTTGATAGATTGCCCCATCTCCTGAGCCTAAATCTACGACTCTAGAGACAGACTCTTCCTTTACCAAAGAGACTAGCTCTTTGGCTACAGCTCTTTGAATAGTATTATATTTTGAGTAACTACTAGCAAATCTATCAAACTCTCTTGCTGTAGAGTCTATAGATACTTCTCCACGACCCACTCTGCAAAAGCAAAACTACAAGTAAACGCAGGAGAGACTGCATTTAAAATATGTACTGATGATTTGTCGCCTTCTACTATAAAATCATCAACAAGAGTCATACTTCTTTTGTCTACAAGCTGAGCTCTGATTCCTGCTTTGCTCCACTTTGAAAACTTTTTAGCATCGATATATCTTACCATTTTTTTTGCTTCTTCTTGGAAAGATGATTTTGTGACTCTTTTACACTCTTGGATTGCTAGCTTTCTAAAACCTGAACGATTTAGTACAAACATTTTAGTATCATTCCAAATCGTCTCTAAGCACTCATCAAACTTAAAGTTTTGACATGCTTTATAGTTTTCTCTCCAAAATACAGGTGAAGCCGAAGGTCCAAGAGTGATTTTACCATCAGCTTTTACTGTGAAGTGAACTCCCAAAAATGGATTTAGAGGGTTTGGGACAGGATAGATATTGGTAGAGACTGGAGAATCATCTCCTGTGTACTCTAGATATTTTCCTTTGAAAGGTACTACTGTATAATCTTTCCCAAAACCAAACTGCTGAGCAACTCTATCAGCATAGAGTCCTGCACAATTTATCACCTTTGAAGTCTTAAACTCTCCAGCATCAGTGACTACTTTATCTTTGCCAAGAGGATAGAGGAATTTTGTACCTTTATAGATTTTTGCTCCATTTGCTTCTACAATTGAAGCTAGTTTTTTTAGCACTTCAAGAGGCTCTACTGTAGCGGTCGTAGGAGAGTAGAGAGCTTTTCTGTAGGTAGAAGCGTTTGGCTCAATCTTGGCCAATTCAGCCTCATCAATTAATTTTAGTTCTACTTTATTTGCCTTTGCTCTTTCACAAAGCCCCTCGAGTCTTTCAAGCTCCTTTTTATTTTTAGCTACTACTACTTTGCCACACTCATTGAGTTTGAGATTATGCTCTTTACAAAAAGCTTTCATTTTAGCATTGCCATCTTTTGTAAATTGAGCTTTTTTTGTATTTGAAGTGTAGTAAAAACCAGCATGAAGTACACCACTATTTCTACCGCTTGCGTGTAGACCTATTTCTACCTCTTTTTCCAATATTACAATTTTTGCTTTTGGTTTTTTCTTTTGGATAGAATACGCTATCGAAAGCCCAACAATTCCCGCACCAATGATAAGATAATCTGAATTCATCTTCACCCTTTCTATAGTTTTTTAGAGCATCATCTTTAAATAAAAGTATTCAAAATTTTATCGTAATATATACTATAAAAAGGATTAAAATCTCGACACAGAAGCCAAAATATAAGATTTTGTTTAGGTTTGTAAATTTTATGAAAGTTTTAAATGGTGTTCGAGAGAGGATTTGAACCTCCGACCACTTCGATGTCAACGAAGTGCTCTACCCCTGAGCTACCCGAACATTTAAGTAGAGCGAATTATACATAAACTCTACTTAAAGTTTATTTAAAAAGAGGCTCTTTTTCTGTTATTTCTTCCTCTTGGTCTTCTATTTCTATCTCTTCTACGACTCTTTTCCCTTCTTTGGCTAGAGGCTTTTTCAAAGAGTCTTTTAATCTCTTTTTGGCTTTTACCAATTACATCAGCACCTTTTATTCTGTTATTACTATTTAGCAAGGAGATAGCCTTTAGAGCAATATCATCAATATCCATCGTCTCTAGAAGTCTATTCAAAATATCAATTGAGATATTATCTACTTTTTGAGCTTTGATTTTTTCTGTTAGAGAGTTGCTATTTTGCTCTAAAACATCGTCGATATTTGGTAGTACTTTGCTCTCTATTTTTGAGCCAATACTCTTTTGAATCCTCTGCAAAGCTCTAAACTCTTGAGGAGTAACAATTGAAATCGCTTCTCCATCTTTGCCTGCTCTACCAGTTCTTCCGATTCTATGAACATAGCTTGCACTATCAAAAGGTAGATGATAATTAATTACATGAGTTACATCATTTACATCAAGTCCTCTAGCAGCTACATCAGTAGCGATTAGAAGCTCTAAAGCATCTTTTTTGAAACTTCTAATTACTTGCTCTCTTTCTCTTTGCTCCATATCACCATGAAGACCTTTAGCACTGTAGCCTTGAGCATTTAAAAAATCTTTTAATCTATCTACCTCTTTTTTCATTCTACAGAAAATTATAGCTTTTGTAGGATTTTTAAAGTCTAATAATCTAATTAGAGCATCATCTCTTTCTCTCTCTTCTACGACATAAAATTGTTGATTGATGTTTGAATTTGTTACTTCAGATTTGGTAATGGAGACACTTTTTGGCTCTTTGAGAATATTTTGAGCTAGCTCTCTAATCTCTTTTGACATTGTAGCAGAAAATAGCAGACTCTGGCGATTATTTGGTAAAAATCCAAAAATCTCACGAATATCATCCAAAAATCCCATATCCAACATCTCATCAGCCTCATCCAAGACTACAAATCTAGGAGAAAGAGTAATCTTCTTACTCTTTAAAAGGTCGATAAGTCTACCAGGAGTAGCGACGACAATTGAAGCATTTTTGATATGTTCAATCTGTCTAGTGTAAGATGAACCACCATAAACTGTAGCTGTTTTGATACCCAAAAACTTTCCGAATCGATAGAGTTCATCACTCACTTGAGTAGCCAACTCTCTAGTTGGAACAATCACTAAAACCTCTACACCATTTTTAGGCTCTATTTTATTAATAAGTGGGAGACCAAAAGCTGCTGTTTTTCCTGTACCTGTATGAGCTTGACCAATTAAATCAAACCCCTCCATAATTAGAGGAATAGCCTCTTTTTGTATTGGACTTGGCTCTTTGAAGCCAGCCTCTTTGATAGCAAGATTCAATTCATCTTTAAAATTAAAATCTAAAAAAGTCACTGTTTACCTTTGTTAGGCAACCAAAAAAGCATCAAAACTATTTTAATCTATCCAAAAACTATGCTTAGGAGACTCTCTCTTAAAAATCATATAATAGATGTACTGTAGCTTAAAAACTGTCTATAGAAGATTGCCTATTTTTATTTGAGGGAATATTATAGCCAATCTTCTACTATTTTTCCTTAAAGAGATAAAAGAGTTTTAAATTTAAACCTCATCCAAAAACTTATCTATAGATTCACAAACTATTTTTAGCGTACGGCTAAAGTCTGGTAATTTAATCAAAATATCATCAAATTTACTAAAAATAAAATCTTTATAAAGCTCTTTTGAGATAGCAAAAAGCTTTTTGGCTCCAATATTTCCACTAAGACCAATTAAATCAATAAGAGTCTTTTGTAGCATTTTAGTATCATTTATCTGAATATAGAACTCAATCTTTTTATCGCTATTTCTGTAATCACTTCGAAATTGAGACATAATATCTTTTAGAATATCAACATCATCTCCAACACCATTTAATGCACTTTTTAGATCTATTTCTGGGAGTTGAAGCTTATCAAGCTTAGGGTCGTGAGATGAGGTTTTTTTATCAATATGAAGATCTTTTAAATACATTTTAAAGACGGTGTATAATTGTTTAAGATTTAGAGGCTTAGATAAAAATGCATCCATTCCAACATCTTTCATCTTTTTAATCTCTTGTTCAAGATTCAAAGCAGAAAGAGCAATAATAGGAATATCTTGCCACTTGCTATCTTCTCTAATGAGTGTTGTAGCTCTGTAACCATCCATTACAGGCATATTGATATCCATCAAAATCAGATCAAGCTCATCTCGATTTAATCCTGCCAAAACTTCAAGAGCCTCACGTCCATTTTTGGCTGTTTTGATACTCATTTTAGAGTGTTCTAAAACTTTAAGAAGCATTTTAAGATTTATCTCATTATCTTCGACGACCAAAATTCTTGCATTTTTAAATGATACTAAACTTGTAATGGAGAAATTTTTATCCTCTGGGACATTAGCGATAAACTCACGCTCTTTAGAGTTATTGCTGTTAAAATTAAAATTCTGATTACTGTTACTCTGTTGTAGTGTCATTTTTCATCTCCTGTCTCTCCCTCTTCATACTATATAGTATGACAAAATATTTTTTTTATCTAATTAAAATCTACCTTTTTTCTAAACTACTCTCTTAGAGTTACAAATCGTAACTTTTTTAAGAAAAGTATAAAGACATACTTAAATATAAATGATATTTAATAATCTTAAAACTAGCAATTGAACCATTTTGATTTTTTTTAGAGAGTCTGTGAAGTTTTCAAGGAAATCTTCTGTTTCGTCTCTAAAATTATACCGTTTTTCTTATTTATTTAAGCTTTGTCGACAACTTTAAGTTTAAGTAATATTTCAAGGGAGTTCGTCAATCTACACACTTAAGTAGGATTTTTGCAATCTCTTTTGAGCCATTTTTTGGTGTAAAATCTATTAATCCTTGACTTACTTTTGAGATATCATCATCCCAAATCTCAAAGAGTCTTTCGGCTTTTAGCTCACTCTCTCTACTGACCCATGCCAAATTTTTATCAGACAAAAATTTGGCATTGTGGTATTGATGATCAGCAAAGGCGTAAGGATATGGAACAAAAAGTGTAGGCAAACCATTGGCACTTAATTCCCAAAGTGTTGATGCCCCGGCTCTAGAGACTGCAAAATCTGCTTCTACCATAAAATCTACAATTCTTTTGCTAAATCCAAAAACTTCAGCTTCAACTCCTAGTTTTTTGTACTCTTCTTTGACCTTTTGGATATTTTTTTCTCCTGCTTGATGAAAAATTTTGATTCCTTTTTCTTTTAAATTTTTTGCGATTGAAAGTGCAAAGTCATTAATAGCCACAGCACCTTGCGAACCGCCTAAAAATATTATACTTTTTATATTTTTTCTGACTCTGGCTCTCTGAAAAAAGATACTTTTAATTGGATAAGGTATTGCTCTATCATCAAAAGATGAAATAAAAGCACAAGAGTGAGGCTTTAAGATTTTATTTAGACTTCCTGTTATTGCATTTTGTTCATGAATAACAAGTGGTATCGATGAGATTTTGGATGCAAAAGCACAAGGCGCAGAGGAGTACCCACCCACACTAAATACCAAATCTCCTTTTTGCTCTTTGAGTATTTTAAGAGCCTCTTTGGATGCTTTTGCGATATCAAAAAGAGATGCAAACTTCCCAAAAAAGGATTGATTAGTCACGCCTCGTGTCTTAAAAAAATATCTTTTTTCAAAATCATCATCATCTTCAAACCAAGCTCTATCTTGTCCGTTCGTGGAGCCTATGTAGATTAACTTATGCTCTTTTAGTTCCTCTTTGAGAGCAGAAATTATTGCTAAATGTCCACCTGTACCTCCACCTGTCATTACGATTACTTTAGTCATTTTCTCTCCTTTTTACTTTTTTAGATATCATCAAAATCATACCAATTGAGATTCCTCCTGCAATCATTTGAGAACCACCATAACTCAAAAATGGTACAGCAATTCCTTTGACTGGAGTAATCCCAGAGATTCCGTAGCTATTAATTACAAAAGCAAATATTATCAAAAGAGATACTCCAACAGTAAAAAGATAATATACTGGACTATCCAAGCGAGAGGCGATTCTTAGCATTCGAAAAAGAATAAAAAGCATTACAAAAGTGATAAAAATTAAAGAGATAAACCCAAGCTCTTCTGAAATACCTGCCAAAATAAAGTCAGTGTGAACTTCACTCAAATAACCAAATTTAAACCATCCATTACCCAGAGCTTCTCCTGACCATCCGCCATTATAAATGGCATTAAGTGAGTTTGAGACTTGGTAAGGCTCCATTGCATCATCGATTCTGAGTTTGTCGCTAATACTATCTGGGAAAAATGCCAAAAACTTATCTTGAGCTACACCCCACCACTCTTTTATTCTTTTGATTCTGTGTGGAGCAGTTTCAATCAAAATTACAAGAGCAATTACTCCTACCCCAAAAAAAGCAGACAAAAGTCTCATACTTCTTCCAGCAATTACAAACATTATAAAAAGCATTATCGCCAAAACTACAATCTGCCCCAAATCTTTCTGAAAGACAGCAATCAAAAATACTAAAAATGAAAAAGTAAGGAGGTAGGGCATTATCACTTTTATCTCCTCTTTGAAAGAGAGTTTGCCTTTGTGAATCAATCTACGATTGAAGCTCCACGCTGTAAAAAAAACAAAGCCTATCTTAAAAAACTCTACAGGAGCGATGGAGACAGCTCCAAGCTTTATCCATCTTTTTGCTCCCATAATCTCTTTGACCATTGATGATGGTAAAAATGGCATCGAAATCATTGCCAAAAATGAGAATATAAAAATGGTAAAACCGATTCGATTAAACCATACATCAGGGTCTAATTGACTCAAATAGTAGATGAAAAATATCGATATTACTACAGCTATAATCTGCCTAACCAAAAAATGAGTATCGCTGTAGCCGTAGTAGTGGACAGTATAAACTGATAAAGAGTAGACCATTATCAATGAGAAAGTATACAAAATCAATACAGAAAAAAAGAGTATTTTATCAGACATCAAAGACCTTTAATTTGAGTTTGGGGAAAGTTTTGGAGGGTATTTTATCAAAAAAGAGACCACAAACTACTCTCCAAAACACCAAAGAGGCTCTGGTGGCGGGACAAAAATTAATCTAAACTCCCCTTTGATTTTTACCATTTTTGGTTTGGGAAGTAGGAGTGAATCTGGAAAATAGCAGGAGTTTACCAGACTTTTTAATGCTCCTAGTCCCAAAAGTATTATCAAAAATGCCAAGATAGTTCTTTTTAGAGTGAATCTCTCTTTTAGCCAAAAAAATGTAGCAATACTAAGCAAAATACTAATAAATGGCTCAATAATTGATTCTCTTTGGTAGAGGCAAGGCGTGATTGAAAAATATACTATGCCAGGAATAAACAGTGCAACAAAATTCAATAAAAGTAGAAAAAATTTCGCCATTTTGTAAATTAAGTAACCAAGAGAGAAAATCTCTTGGACTCTTTTGGATTGGTAGTTTGAGTAGAGTAGTCTTATTTCATCTGTTTTGCAACTTCAGCCGCAAAATCTTCCTCTTTTTTCTCGATTCCCTCTCCAAGCTCAAATCTAATATAATCGACTAGTTTTGCGTTTCCACCAGCCTCTTTTGCCACATTTGCGATATATTGACCAACACTGATTTTATCATCCATTACAAACTTTTGATTCTCTAGAGTGTTGTCTTGTAGGAATCTTTTTACTTTACCAGGGAGGATTTTTTCTAGAATATTTTCAGGTTTACCCTCTTTTAGAAGCTGTTCTCTTGCAATCTCTTTCTCTTTTTCGATTACATCAGCTGGAACTGACTCTTCATTCAAATATCTTGGATTCATAGCAGCTGCATGCATTGCTACATTTTTAAGAGCTTCTTTGACTTTTGCTACATCTGCACCCTCACACTTAGCAGCTACAAGGACTCCTACTCTTCCGCCAGCATGCACATAACCATTGATTGCTACATCATCTTCACCTTCGATGACAGCTACTCTTCTGATTACTAGATTTTCACCAATTGTTGAGATTTGAAGAGCCAAATACTCTTTGAAGCCTTCACCATTGTACTCACTCTCTAAAATCTCTTCAGCTGTAACAAATCCACTCTCAAAAGCATGATTGACCACAGAAGAGGCAAAATCTTGAAATTTCTCATTTTTTGCTACGAAGTCAGTCTGAGAGTTAATCTCAATCATCATCCCTTTATTATCTTCAATTTTCATGATGATACTACCCTCAGCTGCTACTTTGTCGGCTTTTTTGGCTGCAGCTCCTAGACCCTTTTTTCTTAGCCACTCGACAGCTTTTTCCATATCACCATCAGAAGCAGTAAGAGCCTTTTTACAATCCATCATTCCAGCATCAGTCATCTCTCTAAGCTTTTTTACATCTTTTGGTCCAAAGTTTGCCATTATTTGCTCTCCTCTTTAGCTTCCTTTTTAATCTCCTCTTTGACTTCTGCAATCTCCTCTTCTGTCACACCAGCAGCTTTTGCCATCTCTTGGTCTACAGTACCTGTGCTTTCATTAGCCTCTTCTTCAGCTTCAGTTTGGCTCTCTGCTAGAATTGCTTTTCCTTCGATGATAGCATCTGCTACTTCTCTACAAAAAAGATTGATAGAGCGAATTGCATCATCATTACCTGGAATTGGATAATCAATCAAATCTGGGTCACAGTTTGTATCAAGTGGAGCGATAACTTTCATCCCCATTCTTCTAGCCTCTTTTACAGCGATATGCTCTTTTACAGCATCCACTACAAAAAGCATATCAGGAAGATTTTTCATATATCTATAACCCTCAAGATAACTCATGAGCTTCTCTTTTTTTCTTCTTAGCATCAATGCCTCTTTTTTTGTAAGAAGGTTAATCTGTCCAGACTCTTCCATCTGCTCAATTACTTCTAGTTTTCTAATAGATTTTTTGATTGTAGGGTAATTTGTAAGCATTCCACCAAGCCATCTTGTAGCTACATATGGCATACCAGCTCTTTGAGCATGCTCTTTGATAGCATTTCTTGCTTGTTTTTTTGTTCCGACAAAAAGGATAGTTTTTCCATCAGCTGCAGCATCTCTTACGATATTGTAAGTCTGTTTAAAATATTTTAATGTTTTTTGAAGGTCGATGATGTAGATATTTTTTCTCTCACCAAAGATAAATTTTTTCATCTTTGGATTCCATCTTCTTGTTTGATGCCCGAAGTGTACACCACACTCTAGCAAATCTTTCATTGTAACCATAATTTAATGCTCCTTGTTAATAAATAATTGTTAGTTTTTTCAAACACCTAAGGTTTAAACCTCTGTAGCCGTCAATACCAAGCGGTACAACCCATCAAGGAATAACTACATGTGAATTTCTCTAAAAAGAGGCTATAATTTTACAAGAATGAAAGTTATAAAAAGCTAAAAAGTATTAGTCTTTTGAGATTTTTATTTCTATCTTCACAATTGGTAATAGTTTTTAGCGATTATCGACCATTAAAAAGTGGCTTGGGACACTCTTTGAAACCATAAAATTTTAAAACAATCTTATATTTGCTTCTGATATTAGAATCAAAACACTCCTCTTTTTTTGCTTTTAACTCTTGAGCAATATCGAATGGATAATAGAGTGGAGCAATAAAAAATCTCTTTGGACTTCCAAGTCCTCTGTAGATTGGTTTATGCAAAATCAAAATCAAAGCACTAAAAATCATAACACCAATTATTACACGAGACAAAAGAATATAAGGTTTTCTAAAACGCTTCAATCTTACTCTGAGGCTTCTAAAATAGATTTTAATTGGAATCATAAGTCCTACCAAAAGATACGGTGCAAAATCTACAATTAAAATCTGCTGTCTAATTGATAGCAAAATAGAAATTATAAGTGGAATAAAAGAGATATACCAGACAATATCTCTTTCACCTTCTAAGGCTGTACGGTAGAGTCCATAAAAGTAAAAAATAAATAAGAAAGGAGAAAATAGTCCAGCATAGACTCCCAAAAGCTCAGGTAGATGTCCTTCTGGTTTGCCCACAAAACTATACTCACCAAAAATCAGAGCCAAAATCATGAAAACTAATCCAAGATAGAGAAGATACTTCTCATCTTTAAAGTAACCATAGACTGCTATTGCAAAGTAAAAAGCAAAAGTAGCTGTATCACTCCAAAAAATTATGCCCATCGCCAAAATCTGGACTAAAATCATTCTTCTTCTGTAGGCAATTAGAAAAAGGAGGGTCATTGTAGTAGGGACTATCGCTTCATTTAGAATAATATTTGAGACCAAAACAGCAGGAGTAAGCATAAAGATAAAAAGAGAAGCTCGAGCATCCTCTTTTTTGTCAAAATAGTCTTTTGCAATTTGATAAAATAGATAGATATTTATTACTCCAAATATAAAAGATAAAAGTCGAAGAGATAAAACATCAGGAATAAAACTATAAAAAAGATGAGCAATAATATTAGCTGGTGTATCTGGTTTGGAGTAGAAAATCTTTGCTTCGCTAGGAGAAAGAGGTGTTGTCGTCAGCAAAAAAGCCAAGGAGAGAAAATATATAGCTATAAAAGTATTGAAGTATTTTTGATTCTCCCAGACTTTTTCTATCATTTTATAGCTTTAGAAAGTTATCCAAAATCTTTTTACCATACTCACTCATAATCGATTCTGGGTGAAACTGTACACCATAAATATCTGCTCCTTCAATCTCCAAAGCCATAATCTGCTCATCATCTTGACTATAGGCTGTGGGGACTACAATCTTTGGCAGGGTTTTCTCTTCGACTACCAAAGAGTGGTACCTTGTCGCACGAAATTGGCTAGGGACTCCTTTGAAAGTACGAGAATTTCTAGTGACTCTAACATCTGAAGTCTTACCATGCATCATATTTGGAGCTTGGATGACTTCTCCTCCAAAAGCTTGAGCAATACTCTGATGCCCTAGACAAATCCCAAAAATAGGTCTTTCTCCTGCAAACTCTTCAATCACTTCTAAAGTCACACCAGCTTCATTTGGAGTAGAAGGTCCAGGGGAGAGAATAATCTTCTCCGGATTCAAAGATTTAATCTGCTTTACTGTGAGTTCATCATTTCTAATTACCTTCAAATCAGCCCCAAGCTCCCTACAGTACTGTACAATATTGTAGGTGAAACTATCATAATTATCGATCATCAAAACCATCTATTAGATCCTTTAGCTTTGTTTCATTATATCAAATGGAGAATTAGAATTTGATTTAATCAAAACTTTTCTATTTGTGTAAACTTACATCTAAAAATCTCATGAATTAATTCAATTATAGCTGGTATAATTTGCAAGATTATGGACAATAGAGGAATTTATGGCGGATATTTTGGCAGATATAATCAATATAAACAGTTTCAATGAATCCAAGCAGATAAGAGTCAATAATCTTTTTATTAAAGAGAGAGACTTTGAGTTATTCCATATTTTAGAAATAACTTATGAAGATGAAGCACCAAGAAAAGAGGCATTAGAAAATGTTATAAGTAGTATGCAAATAGATGATATAAATTTTATATATTTAATTGTAGGTTCAAAAGAGAAAACCTCTTTCTATCTTGGTGTTGTTAAAAACAAAAAAATAACTTCTATTGATATTGATGATATTGCAAATCAAATATTAAAAGCTAATATTGAAGGAAACTTTAGAGGTAGTAAAGTAAAAAGAGTATCAAAAAATGAGAAAAAAGAGATTCAAGATATTTTAAAAAGCTATAAGTATATAGCAGAAATAGATGGTGTTCCAAACATTAATGAAGAGGCTAAAAACTTTCAAGGTGTTGATAGACTTGTTAATATTATGAGTGGTGATGAGTTTATGCTTCTAATTATTGCAGATCCTTTAAGGCTGAGCGAATTAAATAGTATTGAAAAAGAGCTTTTTAATATTTACGACAAATTAACACCTCTTGTTAAAAAAAGTGTTCAAAAAAGCAAATCATACACAAAACAAGATAGTGAAGTAAATTCAAAAAGTGATACTAAATCAAATTCTAAATCTACAACAATAGCGAAGCAGATACAAAAACTAAAACAGACTCTAGAACAACTTCTATATCTGAATCAGAAAGTCTAATAGAAAGTAACTCTTCTAAACAAAAAAATAATACTACAAATAAAAATGAATCGAAGACTATAAGTACAACTACAACAAATACAGAGAGTGCTTCTCAAACTACTTCAAACTCTACTACTAATTCAAACAGTAAATCTTTAAATTATACTACTCAAGAGGGTGATAGTGAAACTATTAATGTAGAGTTTGAGAAAAAAGAGTTAGAAGAGTGGCTTAAATATATAGATGATATTTTACTAAAAAGAATAAACTATGCAAAAGGCAAAGGGGCATTTATTAGTGGTGTTTATCTTTTTGCAAATACAAACGGTAAAATTAAAAAGCTTGCAAATAGTTTTATATCTTTATATAGTGGTGTAGAGCAAAATAAAGTTCCTTTAACTTATGAATTTATATCAGGAAAAGTTCATAAAGAGTATATCTACAATTTTCAACTACCTCAATATATTCTTCCAAATGATACTAATCAAAAACAGAAAATGCTTTTATACTCAAAATATAATATGATAGATTGGTTCTCTACAAAAGAGCTTAGTGTAATTGCATCTCTTCCACAAAAAGAGGTTGTTGGATTAAGACTAAAAGAAGAGGTAGAGTTTGGTTTAAATATAGATAAGAGTAACGATAAAAAAATAACTCTTGGAAAAATAGTAAAAAGTGGAAATATAACAGATTTAGATATAGATTTAAGTCTAAAAGAGCTAAATAAGCATATCTTTGTTACAGGTGTTACAGGAAGTGGAAAAACCACAACTTGTCAAAAACTTCTTTTTGAGGCAAATACACCATTTTTAGTAATAGAACCTGCAAAAACAGAGTATAGAGATTTAATGCAAGTAGATGATGTTATAGTCTTTACTTTAGGTAATGAAAATATCGCACCATTTAGATTAAACCCTTTTGAGTTTTTTGAGGGAGAAAATATATCAAGTAGAGTAGATATGATAAAAGCAGCTATTGAGAGTGCTTTTGATATGGAAGCAGCAATTCCTCAAATTATTGAGAGTGCAATATATAGTGCATATCAAAAGTATGGTTGGGATATATCTACAAATAAAAACTATAAATACCAAGACCCTTTTGCAAAAAATATAAACTCATTTCCAACTCTTCAAGATGTTATAGACGAAGTAAATATAGTAGTTGAGCAACAAGGTTTTGATGATAGATTAAAAAATGATTATATTGGCTCTATTAAAGCTAGACTTCAAGGGCTAATGGTAGGAAGCAAAGGTTTTATGCTAAATACCAATAGAAGCTTTGATTTTAGAGAACTAGTTGATAAAAAAGTAGTAATTGAGTTAGAAGAGATTAAAAACCCAAGTGAAAAATCTTTTATTATGGGGCTTATTTTGGTTAATTTAAATGAGGCTATTAAAATAAAACATAAAGAAGATAAAAACTTTAAACATATAACTTTAATAGAAGAGGCTCATAGACTTCTATCTAAATACGAAGCTGGTGATAGTTTAAATAAAAAAAGAGGGGTAGAGAGCTTTACCGATATGCTAGCAGAGATTAGAAAATATGGAGAGAGCTTAATAATAGTTGATCAAATTCCAAATAAACTAACTTCAGAAATTTTGAAAAATACAAATACTAAAATAGTTCATAGAATTTTTGCAATAGATGATAAAGAGGCAATTGGTAACACAATGGCTTTAAATGAGGAACAAAAAGAGTTTCTCTCAAGACTTGAGACAGGAAGAGCAGTAGTCTTTAATCAAAATTTTTATAATGCCATTCAGGCTCAAATTACTCCTTTGGAACTTAATAATAACTCTGAAACTATCAAGGATAGTGATATTAATAGAAAGTGGCTAGAGTTTTATAGAGATATTTTAGATTTAGAAGATATTAGTCTAGAAGAACTATCTAAAATATTGGAGTTTTCTAAAAGATGGAAATTACTTATGGAGTATGAGAGTAGTAATAGTGAGCTTTTTGAGATATATAAAGCTAATATTCATAACTGGTTGCAAATAAATCAAATAGATATGAATATACTTATCTCATTTTTAGATAAAACTTTCTATGATAGCTCTAATGAACATCTGGAAGAGATTTTAAATGAACTAAAAAGTAGTCAAACTATTGGTAGATTAATAAAAAAAATAAGAAAGGTTTAAAATGGGTTTTTGGAGTGGTTTATGTAGTTTTGTTTCAAAAGCTGTAAGTGTTGTAACTAGTGCCGTCAAGAGTGTCGGAAAGGTTTTGGTAGAAAAAGCAACAGAGTATTTAAATCTTGGTATTGATGCTTTGCAAAAAGTAGTAGGAATTGTAGAGACTATTGCAAAAGCTTTAGGCATAATAAAGCCTGAAGATGATAGTGAGGATTTAGGTGATAGAGCTATGAGGTCTGAAAAAACCATAGAGGATTTTGATAGTACAAGGGATTATATCAACTATCTAAGACAAGAAATTAGAGCAAAAACAAAAGATGAGTTAGAGAAACTCTCACCTCAAGAGAGATTGGCGAGAAAAGCTCTTGGAACATCTATTCTCTCCAAAGCTATAGAAGAAGATTTTAATACTTCAATTCCTGTTGAATTTTGGGAAAAGGCTATAAAAGCTGGACTTGGAGATAAAGAGATACAAGAGATACTTCAAAAGTTTCAAGATGTAGGTATTGAGCCTACACAGTTTGTAAAATATTTAAAAAGAGAGCTAAATATAAAAGATGAAGATAAAATGGAAGATACTCTAATAGACACTTATAAAAACTTAGAGCCAAATGCAAGTGATAAAGAGATAGAAGAGAAGATTTTAGGTATACAAAGGAAGATAAATGGATAAAAAAGAGTTTAAAAAACAAAAAGAGATTGAAATAAAAAAGCTATCAGAAGTTATAGATTTTTTAGAAAATTTATTAGAAGAAAATACTTCAGTCTCTTTAATAAAGAATAATGAAACTGAAAAGTTATATAAAATCATTAATAAAAGTAAGAATCTTTTACATAAATTAAAAAGTGATGAGTTTGAAATAGCAGTAGTTGGTCTTGAAAAAGCTGGTAAGTCTACTTTTGTAAATGCTTTAATTGAAAATGATATACTTCCTTCAGCTCCTGAAAGATGTACATTTACTTCTACAAAACTGACTTATGGTAAAGAAGATAAAGCTATTGTTGAGTTTTATACAGAAGAGGAGTTTAATGCTATCTTTCAAGAGTTATTAAAAGATATTGATTATCCAAATTGGGGTAAACAAAGTTATAAAGCTTTAAGCTTAGATGAATTTAATAGATATTTTGAAAGTTTAGAAGAAAAAAATCCTAGTCTTTTTAAAAGTCACCAAGGAAAAACGGATGAAGAGATAAGAGATATTTTAAAAGTAAAAGATAAATTAATTTTAACTGGAGAAATTAAAGAGTTTTCTAAAGATGAGTTAAATAGTGATATTTTTAAAGCATATATTAAAGGTGAAAATAAAGGACAAGATACATCTAAGCCAAGAAGTACAAAAAGAGTAGAGATATTTTCATCTAAATTAAATAAGTTACAAACAGCAATTATATATGATGTTCCAGGTTTTGACTCTCCTACAAAAATACACGAAAGACAGACTCTTGAGAGGTTAAAAAAAGCAGATGCAATTATTTTAATTACAAATGTGGGTAGAAATCCAAGTCTGTTAGGAACTCAACTTAATATTATTACTAAAAATAGTGATGAAGATGGTATTCCTTTAAGAGATAAACTTTTTGTTTTTGGAAATCAAATAGATTTAGTTAATAAAGCAAGTGATATAGAATCAAATGTTGAGATTCTAAAAAGAGATGTTGTTAAATATAATATTGGTAAAAAAGAGAGAGTATTTTTTGGAAGTGCTTATAAATATCTTATAGATAAAAAAATTATTGAAGATAAAGAGTTTTCTACAAGATTTGAGTTTGATAATAGTGGAGTAAAACTTATACATAAAAGTTTAATTGATTATTATCAAAATGATAGATTTTCTATTTTAAAAAGAAAAATAGAGCAAAATAAAGATGCTCTTAGGGATATTTTTATAACTCTTTTGCAAAACACACCACATATTGAGCCTAAAGATTATATAGAAGAGAAAAGAGCAAATATAATAATAGAAGCTACTAAAAATATTGAAAAAAATATTAAAGCTAATTTATTGCAACTTAAACACGAACTTAAAAAAGAGATTTGGGATGAAAAATATTTTTCTAAAAAATTTAATGAACAAATAGAGAGTAATAACTATTTTAATGAAATAGATGAAGAGCTGGTAGAAAAAGTGTCTATAGAAAGAGATAATAGTATTACTCAAGATATTCCAATTGAGAGGATTAATCATGCAATTAGAGAGGAATTACATAAAAAATTTTTAAAAGAGTATACAGATTTAATTATAAATATTACAGATACAAAAACTAAAGAGATAGAAAAAAGAATTATTAATTCAATTATTGATGCTATTGGTTATACAGATGAGAGTGAAATTAAGAAGTTTATTTTGTCAGTTAGTTTTAATAATGCTCATAATGAAAAACAATTTATTTACTTAATAGAGAGATTTTCTAGAAATATATTTGATATACTCTCTTATCCTCTTGGAAGTGAAGATAGAGTAAATAAATTTAAAGAGGCTAAAAATGAATTTATATATTTAGATGAGTTTTTTAGCGGCAAAGGAGATTTGATATCTTTGATTTTAACAGCTCAAAATAAATCTTTTAGTTTAACTCAACTTCCAAAAGAGATAATTGATATATTAGATTTTCTTAATAGCATTCATTTAAGCCCTGCTAATATTCCTAATATGAAAAAGACTATTCAATCAAAGGTGAAGAGTCTTTCAGAACTATTATCTTCTGAGCTTTCAAAAGTAAATAAAACTTTAGATTATCTAGAGATTTTAAAAAGTGTAAATAGAAGCACTACAAAAGATGCTGTTTTATTAGAGATAAATATAGATATAGAGAGCTTAAAAGATATATTAAAAAAAGGTGTAGTACCTGCAACAAATTTAGAGCTTGCATTTTTAAATGCTATAGACAAGCAAATACAGAGCATAGTATCATCTATTGATGAGCCTAAATTTAGAGAGTTTATTTCAAAAGTTATTTTAAAAAAGAAGTCTAATGAGTTAAGTTCTCTTGCTAATGAACTAGAATTATATAAGCTAAAACAAGAGTTAATCTTTAAAATAAAAGAGTTTGAAGGAAAATTGTAATGTATTTTTATTTAATTAATATTGATAACAATGTAGCTCTTTATGATTTTAATGATGAACAAATAGAAGATATAAATACAATAGAAAGTTTTTATAAATGGTTAGAAAATAATAAAATAGCTCTTATAACTATTTCTGAAAATGATTTAGACATAAAAGGTAATTTTCTTCCAATAGATGTGAGTTTTTTAAGAAAAGAAGAGGAGTTAAATAATATCTATCAAAATGACTATATAGTCAAGAGCTACTACTCTACAAATACTAAAGAGTTAAAATCAAATAAAAATATAAGGCTCTTTAAAATAAAACTCTTTGATAACCAAGTCTCTCTTGAAGAAGAGCTTGATAATGAGTTTCTACCTTTAAGAAAGGAGGGAGAAGAGAGTTTTGAGTTTGATGATAGCTTTTGGGATTGGTTTAGACAAAAGATAGAGTATGAGGGTGAGCCTTTGGAGTTTATTATAAATAGTGATAGAGAAATAGAGTTTGATAGTAGTTTAAATATTACTAATATTGAATATATAAAAGATGATACACCTAAAGAGGTTAAAATAAAGCAAGAAGAGATAATAAAAAAACAAACGCCATTAGCTAAGTTTTTCATAGACAAGATAAAAGAGTATAAGGAGAGATAGTGAGTGATTTAGAAAAGAGAGTAGAGGCTTTGGAGAGTAGAATTAATGAGATGCAAGGGGTAAGAGATATGATAAAAAAGTTATTAATGTTTTTTTTAGGAGATAGTAGCAGTAGTAGTGATACAAAAGCATTAGAAGAAAAAGTTAATGCTCTAAATCAAGAGTTAAAAGAGTTAAAAAAAGAGAAACAAAGTTTAGAAAAAGAGCTTAGTAGTTATAAAGAGATAGTAACTCATAAAAACCAAGAGATAGAAGAGCTAAAAGATGATATTAAAAAGTTGAAAGAGAGTAATAAGCTCTCTAAACTAACTAAGCTATATAACTCTTTAAGTGATAGTGCAAAAAGTGGTTTAGAAAATGTTTTAAAAGGGGGTGATGAGCTATCTCTGTTTGCCTCCGCCTCCATAAATTTTGAACATTTGTGGGAGTATGCTAAATATTTAAATCAAGAGCATAAAGATAGCGATTTTAAGATTTTAAAAGAGATAGTAGAGCTAGTGTTTGATGCTATTAAAGATAGCAAGAACTATCAAAAGCAAAACATTACAATAGGTGATAAATTTGATTTAGATTTTATGATTCGTGATAATAGAAGCTCTAGTCAAAGTGGAGAGGTAGAAGAAGCGGTGCTTTTTGGATATACTAAAAAAGATAAAATAAAACAAAAAGCTATTGTAAGGGTGGTTTAAGTGAGATTAAGTCAGTTTGAAATAGACTCAATTATAAAAAGTTTTCAAGAGATATTTGAAAA
>Ga0256843_1000045_pt1 | contig 100859 bp, 129 predicted proteins | sample AlvinellametaG_FD_191572 | JGI IMG/M metagenome (GOLD analysis project Ga0256843, IMG submission 191572) | Pompeii worm associated microbial communities from hydrothermal vent at the East Pacific Rise, Pacific Ocean - Alvinella | ecosystem: Host-associated > Annelida > Integument >... | reverse complement strand
TACTTAAAATCATTTATATTTAATTCTACTGAGTTCATTCAAACACCCCACTTTTATAATATTTATAAGGTAACATCTTATGATGTTACCTCTTCTGTTGAAATAGTACCGTCATCAGCAACTAAAATTTTCCAAGTTTTTGTATCTGATTTAACTATTGGTGGATTACCAAATCTACCTGCTTGTATTTGTACCCAAGTACCATCTTCTTTAGTGTATTCAGTATAATCTGATTTAGAAACATCAGCATCCCATATCCAATCAAATTTTGTCCCATTATTATAATAATCTTCTACAAGATTTAAAATATCCATCATATTAGTATCAGCATCATCCCATACTAATCTTTTTTCAGTTGCTGCGGCATCATCATCTGTTTCATTGCCGTCACTATCTAATAAAGTTTCATTTGCTTCACTAGGAATTATGTCATATCCACAAAATCTAAGGTTACATTTAGGGTCATACCAATTACCATCCCCATCTTTTTGAACATAAGTTTCCATATATCCACCAGTAACATTACCATCACTATCTTTATCAACAGAGATATATATTCTACCTGATGTGTACGGTTTCATATCACTTGGGTCTGTTTTATAATTATTATCAGTATCAGATTCTACCCAAGTTTCTACAACTTTTTTATATGTATCATAAACAGGTTGTACACTAGCAATTCTATAATACTTATCCCCATCTTCACCTAAAGCATTATCAGGTTCATCCAAGCCTTTCCAAGTTATAATAGAAGTTTTCCATACAAAACTATCAGCACCATCAGCAATAGGAACTTGCCCATCTAAACCTGTTGAATCATTCTTATCTGTTAGTGTTGAAGAACTTCCACTACCTCCTGCTTTCCAATCAAAACCACCTAAACCATCAGCAACAGGTACTTCACCTTCATTACCTCTAAGGAATGAATTATCATATAATAAACCCTCAGTATTAGAATCTAAAACCCAACTTCCAGATACTTTTCTCCATCTTTTATATTCATCAAAGTTATGATTAGCATCCATAACAAAGAATGGGTAAGCACCACCACCAGTACCTAAAGTAACATCATTAATAAACTTAGCAACACCAGTATTAACAATTATTTTATAGTATCTAATTGTATCATCATCACTATCATCCCAATACCACCCTTCTTCATCATTTGTATCTGTTGTATTTGGTAATAATATTTCAAAACCATTCATATTAAGTAATGAACCTTCAACAGGCTTGTAACCATTTGAACTATTATGGTCTGTTTGTATTACTATATAACTATCATCTTGTGCAACAGTTATTTTTGTTATTCTATTATCTTTCTTTAAAAAGTTTCCAGCACTTGTATCATCATCAGAACTATAAGTAGCCTCATAAGTATCATTATCATTATCATCTTTTCCATAAGCAGGATTCCATTCTAAAGTAATTCTACTAGGAATACCAATATCTTTTTGTATTATAGAATAAATATCCCCATCTACACCTAATGATACTAAAGGTTCTTCTTCTCCTTTATATACAATATTTGAAGCGGCATCAACATACCCTTTAGTAGCAATATCAAAAGCACTAGAAGGTACATAATCTTTATCCATAGGATTTCTACCATCTGACATAATAGTCTGAGGATTACCAATAATTTTTTTAGCAACTTCTCCTGGTTGCAATGAATCCCATAGTCCTGAATGTATTTCAGAAATTTTAGTTTCAATATGATATTTTGTACTATCTAATTCATCAGGTACTATACTATGATATATTTCTTCATCATTATCATAATATGCCCAAGCATATTTAGAATATCCATAACTTTTATATGAAATTTGTTTGTGATAAAAAAATCTATTTGGTAATCTTCTTGCCCAATCTATTTGTCCATTAATTCTGATATGCCCTCTAAAGAATATACCAACTGAATCAACATTATACATCTCAGCTAATGTATAAATATAATCTAAAAAAGATTCCCAATCAGAAAAACCTTGTTTTTGTATTTCTTCGTCATTAAAAGCAACTATTTCATCATCTACATACACATAAGGTGTACCATATAATGCTTCCATTCTAGGTTTAAAATATGTACCATCATAATAATCCATAAACAACCCATCAGTTGCTGTTGCATTTTCAGTTTCTACAACATCATATATTGCTTTAGAACTTCTAAAACCTGTAAATAAAGGGTCTAGGTATGTTTGTGTTGGTGAGCCAATTTCAGTTAAATCGTTACTTGAGTCTGTTATATTATAAGCAATAAAACCATCCCCTGCTATTATATAATATAATCTATCACCATAAACATATAAATCAACACCCTCTTTATTAACAATTATTTCTTTACAATCTGTTTCATCCCAAGATAATGTAACTGTATCATTATTAGCATCAATATCAAAATGTAAATTGAATATACCATTATAAACATCATAAATATAAAGATAATTATCTTTATATCCTGTTCCCATTATTCTATATTGTGTTTGCCAAGTTTCTTTTAAATTAAAATTTTCAGGGTCAACAATTTTAATACCTTTTGGAGCATCAATTATTACTAAATAACCATTTAATAACTTAATATTATAACCATTAGCTAAATAAGAATTATTAACTGTGTCCTCTACAATATTATTAACATCTGTTATATCTAATTTAATAAGATAATTTTGACCAATTACAGCTAAAGTATTTTCATCTATAAATTCAATATCAGAAAATAACAATTTTTCACCATCAGGTTTAATATAATTATATGTATTTTTAAGAACTATTGTAGTTACATCTGAAATATCCCATAAACTTAGTACACCATTACTAGTTACTGTAACAACTAAACTTCTTCCTGACCAATATCTAATACCAACTACATCACCATCAGTACTAACAGTAGCTACATCTTCACCCCACGGTTCTGTTGTGTTACTAGATTTTATTTTTAAAGTACCGCCTAAAACACCTTGTATTAAATAATAATCAGAATTATAATACCAAGCATCAACACAACTAGCATTATCACTTGTATATGCAACACGCTTCATATCACTTTCATCAGAAACATCAACAATATAAACACCATCAGTTGAATTTCCAATAAAAATATAATCATTAACTCTTTTTGTTATATTATTATAATTATTATAAGTAGGACAAAAAACACCATTAAGATACCCTAAAGTCCTAATATATCTTGAAATAGTACTATATTGTGACCAACCAGCATATTGAGAAGCACCAAAAGATTCATACATTACTGATAAATGTTTTGCTCTAATATCAATGGGTGTTTTATATGTTCTTTTAAAAGCATTATCGTGTATATTAGGATTAGCGTGTCCTGTTGTATTACCATTAGGGTTATCCTGAGTAGATATTATTGAATCATAACCATCTTCAAAATAAAAACCTGTATTCCATAGATTATACATAGAATAAAAATTACCCCAATACCCTGTTTCTTCACTTTGGTAAGGTTCTATATATCCGTGTACTGTACCTGTTGTCTCCGGCCACTCTTCATAAGAACCCTCTTCATCATTTTCCCAATGAATTAGATAAAAATCATCTGTTAATTCACTTGGAACAGCATAAGGATTTTCATCAGGGTCACTACCATCAGTAGAATAATAATGTACATCAGGATAAGAAACACCACAAGCAAAGTTTATACATTGATTTTGTTTATATCTATCAAGGTTATAATCTGAACCCATTTCATCAAAAAAGATACCATAGAATAAAGGTCTAATTCCTTCCATATCTTCAGGTTTGGGTGGTAATAAAGCACTATCAGGAGCAAATAATTCAGCCCAGTTATTTACGTGGAAACCTGTAACTTGTATAGGTTCTATTATACCACCGGCTTCTCCACCCATAGTTTGCCTAACATAACCATATACTTTAACACCTTTATCAATAGCCATCTGAGTAATCCAAGTATGTGATTGAGGGTATCCATCATCAATATCTTCTTGAGTTTTGCTATATGCTATTCTTGATATTATTAATATATCAGTATCTTTTCTGAATTGAGTTGCTGTTTCTTCATAACCTGTTATATCACCAGGACTTACCCATCCAATATAAGTATTATTCCAGCCATAAAAAACTAAAAGTCTTTCTACTCTTTTTCTAGGAATACCAGCACCTAATGTAATACTTTCTTCTACTAATAAATTCTTACAAGTAAATGTAACACATTCGCAAGTATTTCCACCTTCTACAACTTCACCACTACCACAACCACTACCATCATTGAAACAATAGTTATCTATAATATAGTTTATAGTTTCAGTATGTATTCTTAAATTTTCCTCAATTTCAAAAAGTGGTTGATTTAAGTAAGTTAAGTCTAAACATTTTGTTGAAGAGAACTTATGTACATCACCATCTACTATATGACTTGGTTTTAAAATAGCCATTTTATCTCCTTATTTAATTCTATAAATATTTATAAAAGGATTTAATTTTGAATAAAAGAAATTTTACACATAATAGTAATTTTGTTTTTGCTAGTAATTTATTTGAAGATAAAGAAGTAGAATATTTTTTACAAGAAGTGAATTTGCCTGGTATAAATTTTAACCACATTACAACAAGTGTAAGTGCTGTTCCATTAGTTTTACAAGGTGACACACCACAATATAATGATTTAATGTTATCTTTTATTTTAGATGAAGAACTTATATTATGGAAAGAAATATTTAAAAAATTAACATTAATGAGAAACCCTGAAAATAGTTATGGCGATAATGATGAAAAATGGGGTAATTTAATTATTCAAGATGATAATTCAAAAGAGATTTTAAAATTAGAATTTCATAATTTAAGAATAGAAAGTGTTGGGGATTTAGAATTTAACAGTAATTCAGAAGATGAAGAATTAACACTTTCTGTTACTGTTAAATATGATTATTTTATTATTTTAGATTAGTTTTATTATAGAAGTTTTTTATTTTAAAATTAAAAAAATTAAAATGTTATAGACCAAGAAATTTCAAAAGAAACATTATAATCTTTTACTCTTGCTGGAAATGTTTTCATTGAAAATATTTCATCTCCTATATATAAAGCGGCTTCTTCATAAGATATTAGTGTATCACCACTTGGTACACCTGCTTTAATTGGTAAACTAACTTTAAAAGTAACTTTATTATTTTCTACTGTTGTTGTTATAGTTGTATTTTCAGCATCATCACCTGTATCTTCATCAGTATCTTTAAATAAACCCTTTTTGCTAAAACTTGATGTTTCATCTCCATTAGTCAATACAGGTAATTCAAATCTTAACCAAGTAGCATCTGAATCAACTTCTGAAAATAACTTTGTTCTTGTTGTAGAAAAATCAAGTGGTACAGTGTTACTACCTGATTCAGTACCTCTATTACCTATTTTTAAGTAATTTATTGAAAAACTTTCTGTACTACTCATAATTTTAGCCATATTTACACGACCACTATCCATTATTTTATTATGTTCTTCATATAAATCATAAGTACCATCAGCATTAATTATTTTAATACTAAAATAACCTTCCATAGGTTTTGAGAAATCTCTAAACATTATTATTCCTTTATTTTTAAATATTTATATGATAATATTATGCTTATGCTTATTCACTAGCACTTCTATTATCATCTTCTACTTTATTTCCATCTTCATCAAATACATCAAAAATAAAAATATCATCAGCATTTATATAACTTTTACTTCCACTTCTTCCATCCCAATAAAAATCACTTATATTATTATCTACTTCTTCTAATAAATAAGAACCAATTTTAAAACCACCTATTTTAAGTTTTTCTTTATAATAAGTAGTTTCCATACCTATTTGTACTTTTCTACAAATTTCATTAGGTTTTGGCTCAAATATATCTTCTAATAAAAATGTTTGTGATGTATAAAGTCCAATATGTATAAACATATCCCAATATAATTCATCTCTAATCAAATCAAGTTTATTGTTTTCTGTTTTATTGATTAAAAAATAATTAGTAGTATCAAATTTTTTAAGATAAACACCATTATAATTAAAATCTTTTAGAATATCTTCTTTCGTAAAATTAATATCTTCATAAACTTTTTTATTATCTTGTGATACAACAGGGTCTATAATAGGTATATCAGCATAATACCACCCTTGATTAGGGCTATCACCAGCTATTGTATATCTAACTTTAAATGAATTTTGTCCAACTATATATAATGTTTTTGCTTCTTTTAGTTTAAAGTTAAAAAGATATTTTCCATTATTAATAGAATTTTCTTTATTTCCTACTTCATAATATAATTCACCAATTTCAATATTAATTAACTCAATATTTGTTATTAATATTTCTAAATTAGTTCCAACATCATATATATCTTTAACTTCAATAGGAGAATCTTCTTGTACTGTATAAATTTCATTATATTGTAATTTTAAAAATAATTCAGTTGTTCTATCCATTAATTCTTTAAAATAAAAATTATTTATGAATAAAACTTCAACCAAAGTACCATAAACTTCATCATCAGTAACATTAAAATTTCTAATTCCATCATAATAACTAGAAATTAAATTTGTCGAATAATCAGACTCTTTCTCTAATGAGAATATTATTGTACCATCATTTTGTTTAAAAATTATTGAGTTATAAAAAGTTTCATAATAAAAAGAATAAAATTCATCAAAACCAATATAATCATATGAAACAAAACTGTATTCAAAACCACAAGGATGTGTTATTTTTAACAATGTATCTTTTAATATTTCTCTTGGTACTTGTGATTTAATTTGGTATTTAAAAGGTTCATCAAGTTCTTTAATTTCTAATTCAGCACCTTTAAATAATGGTTCAAGACCTGTTTTTCCTAAAAGACTAAATATAAAATCATATCCTAAATATGTACCTTTTTTCATTTTATAAATTCTAGCTGTATTAAAATATTGAGAATTAATATCATTTGATAAGTTATTAATTAATTTAACATCATCAATACCTTTACCCATACTTCTATAAAAATCATAAAAATGTTCTAATACATCATCATTAAGTGATGTACTATCAAGAACATCATTTATTTCTTCCATATTAATTTTAAATAGTTCTTTTCTAATTTTATTTGTATCTTCACCAGCTAAAGTATCATAATATTGTTCAATTAGATAATCAAAGTCATAAAGTAAAACAGGATTATTAATAACATTTTCAATATTAGCATTATTTCTAAAAAAAGACATTAATATATCTTTAAATAAATTATAATTTACTATATTTTCATTTATTAGACTTTCATCCAAAAGTGGATATATATCATTAGTCATATTAACCTCTTTTTAAAAGTATTTATAGCATAAATTATGCTATAAATTCTACTTGTTCAATTATTGGAAAGGTGTTTCTAACAAATTGTAAATCTTCATATTGAGGTAAAATATCTAATTTTATTCTTTCTAAAAAAGCCATTCTAGGTAATATAGTTGATTTATAATCCCATCTACTTTCTCCTGGGAAAGTTTTTAAAATATATTCATCAACTTGATTCATAACAATATAATTTATAAAAGAAGTTTCTAAAAAACTTGTTGTATTTTCATCTAATTGTTCTATAACAACATCAATAATTTTAATATCTCTATAAATATTATACCATCCTATTCTATATTCTAAATCTATTGTTAATGTTGAACCTGTTTGGTTTTCTAAACCTAATTTATCTTTTACCTCAGTAGGTAAAATAGTTAGCATTTTTCCTATATTATAATTAGGAACTTTCCACATAATAGGAATTTGTATCAATTGGTCTTCCTCAGTTGGGTATGCTCTTGTTTCTACATCATTTTTATCAAATGCTCTAATATGAGCATAGTTTAAATCTAAATATATTTCATCATTAGTTAAAAAAACATCTCTAGCACCTATCTTAGTTAAAGCATCAACATCCAAATCACCATATACCAAATTACCATCTATAACTTTATTTGGTTTAAACATAGGTTCAATAGGATAAGCAAGATATAAATTAAATTTATTAATTCTTTGTATAATACCTGTTGCTACTTGGTGTGTTTCATCATAATCCACTGTTCTTGTGTGACTGAAACTAAAAGAACCATTTGTTGTATTAACTACATCAGCCCAAATATTAACCCAATAAGAAATATTAGCATTTAAACCATAATAATCACCTATAACTTCATCAAGTTTTTTAACTAAAGTTGATTTATAAATTGTTGATTCAAAAAATTCTACATTTTCAGTAAAATAATTTCTAATAGCATTAACCAAATCTTGTCTAATTTCATTAACTGATTTACCCGGTTTATTTTTAAGTAAATCTATTGTTACTTTACTTTCTATATATACAGGTTTAGCATAATTTAATTTTATTGTAATTACTTTATAATTATCTAAAATATTAAATAAAATACTCTTATCAGTTATATTTTTCTCAGTTGATGTTTCCTCAATCTTACCTGTTATTTGGTAATATGTTGGAAAAAACATTTCAGGTAATGATGTATCAATTTTATAAGTATCATTATCTTTAACCAAGTCTAATGTTCTTGAATAAGGTATAATAGATATATAAACTTCTCCTAAATGAGGACAAGGTCTTATCTCTTCACCACCCCAAATCTGAGCATTATAAACATAAGGTTGAGCCTCACAAATAGTTTTATAATCTTTTTTAGTTACTGCTCTATTAGCTGTATTACTAAATAATGGAGCATTTTCTCTAATTTCATCAATACTCTCTTCATCACTTCCTTCTACAAATAATATATTAGGAACTTTTGCTTCTTCATTAATATAAACAGCATCAAAAATACTAGTATCTTTAGGAGAAATTAAAAGGTTAGTATAACCCTTAGAACCTGATGTTTTAAGTATATTCAATTTACATAAGTTTCCACTCATAATTTCTATACCTGAAGAAGCATATCTAGTATAAATTTTGATATAATCAGGATATTCAGCATCAGGTAATGAAATAAAAGTATTATCTTCAATTATCTTTTCAGCTAATAATGAACTTCTTTGATACCAAGGTTTAGAGTTATGAAGTGTACCATTTTTCTTAACACCATCAATAAACATTTCTATACCATTTTGTTCTATATCTTTACCATAAATAACAAAATAACCTGATTGTTCCATATCAGGTGTAATAACAACACTTAATTCAGGATATTTAATGTTACCTTCATCATCTAATTCACTATATCTTTCCATAGAACCCTCAGTAACAACAACTTCAAATTCATATTTTTCTTGTATAGTTTTTGTACTAGCAAAACAAGTGCTACTATCAAAATCTTGATAAGTAACTTTACCTAAAGCATCTACTTCAGGTTGTGTCTTTGAAAATCTTGTTAATCTAAAAGGTGTAGTAAAACATTCGTGTATTTGTAAACCAGTTTCTTTATATAAAGATTGTTTAACTAATGTGTCATCTATATTCAAAGTTCTAATATCAAATATAAGAATTTCTGTTTCTTCTTGCCAATCAAACAAAGGAAAACCTTCCCAATTAATCCCGGGCTCAGGTTTTAAATCTGAAAAAGAAATTAAAGCATCAGGTCTTCCATCATTATTTTCATCATAACCTATACTTATTTTAAGATGTTTACCATCTAAATCACTATAAGAATATAAGTAATGAACATAAACATCTGCTTCAGTAACATTAGTATAAAAAGTATAACTAACTTCTACTTCATCATCTTTTTCTAAACCTACTGAATCATCTATAATCATTTGATTATCAGATAATGTTATTTTATCATCAGGAACAAATATTACACTACCATCTGATGCTTTGGTTATTTTTACTAAATCTACACTTATAACTCTTTCAACAATTGGTTTATCAAATACATACAAAGTTGTATTTATTTCAGGTGCTATATAATCATCAGTTAATCTATTTTTAATAGGGTCTAAAGCAACTCTTTTAAGTTTATCATCATCATCATTAACAACTACATAACCTTTTTTATATAATCTTAGAGGTTCTAAACCAGCAATAATAATTTCTAATTCTGTTACTGAATCTTCATCATATATGATATATTGAGTATCAATAGAATAAGCATCACCACCCAATGAATGAATATTTGCTGAGTTTACATTTTCTCTTACAGCCATCTTATCAGTAGGGAAATAAACTGTTGTTTTATCATCTGATATTGTAACAGAATTAACATCATATACAACATAATTACCATCTGCTTCAATATCAACTAATACTTCAACTATACTTTGTATTTTAAAATCTGACTGATTATTAAAATTTAAGTCATTATCAACTGTTAATTTACCATCTATTAATTTAAAACTATTTGTTATTAAAGGACTTACAGTCCAAGGATTTAATCTATTATAAGAATCTGAATTATATTGTACTAGAAATTTATCACCTGAAATTAGATAACTATCAACTGTTCCGAATTGAACTAATTTTGATGTTCTTTTATCTTTATAAAAAATTTGTTGTGGTAAACCTGATAACTCTTTTACTTCACCTTTTGTAATTTGTTCAAGTAGCATTTTTGGATATTCTGCTTCTTCTGTATTATCAAGAAGTCTAAATACAACACCCTCTTCAGTAATAATATAATCATCTTTTACAATATTTTTATAAAAATCTTGAGTTAAACCATTTTCATATTCATTATATAGAGAATAGATAATTATCTCAGTACCAAAAGAATCAGTAAAAGGGTCACCCATATAAACATATTGATTACCACCTGATTCAAAAGGTGTGTATTTATCTAATGTTACTTGTCCAGCTACTTTAGATTTTAATCTAATTTTATATTGATAAGATGTTTTTCTTTTATTAATATAACCCAAAGCCCTTGCGTGTGAAATTACATTAGATTTATCTCTTGCTTTTGTAATAAACATTTCATTAAAACCATAAGTAAAATTATAATTATTAATTAATGTATTATAAGCAATAATATCTATTATTTGTGAAATATTTGAACCCTCATATTGAGCATCAGTCATTCCTAAATCAGATATTGCTCTATCTTTAAGTTCTTTTTTAATTTCTTCTAAATCATAAGGTACTATCTCTAAAAGTTCTTCACTAGTTGTACTCATTTATTTCTCCATATCCTTATTTGTTAATTACAAACAGATATTCATATTCTTTTTGTATTACATCATATAATATCTCATAACCTATGAACACTTTTAGTCTGTTATAATCTTCATCTTCAATGATATTTATATGTTTAATATCAATTCTCGGTTCCCAATATTCTAATGCTTCTACTATTTCATTTTTTATTGTTGTTTCTATAATTGGGTCTAGTTGATTGAAAACAATAGAATATAAATTACTTCCAAAATTTGGAACTCCTGGCACTGAACCTTTTCTTGTTGATAATATATTATGTACAGAATTTTCTACTGCTTTATAATCTTTATCTAACTTTAAATTATTATTAATATCAACATATCTCATATTATACCCTATTATATTTTATATTTATTTATTAGTTCTATAAAAGGGTTTATTTCATCAGGTATTCCTTTTTCATATAATATTTTCTTACCTTGTTGAGCTAATTCTTTTCTTTTTTGTGTAAAATCATAATATTCTTTTTCTATTTCATAACATTTATCTTTTGTTGTTTCACTAGGATTTCCTAATATCTTCCAAAGTCTTAATTTTCCTGAATTAATATCAATTGGTAAAATAAATTGACTTCTATTATCTTCCCACATATAAGAATCATCTGTTACAATATCTTTTAGTGGTTCGCAATTATTAACAAAACAACTATAATCTTCTTTCCATTCTTTATAAAGTTTAGCAAACTCAGTTTTTTGAATAAACCATCTATACTCATCAAGTAAATAAAAGAATGGTAAATATACACTATTAACAATCCCTGAAACAGTTTTGTTTATATAATCTTCTGCTGTTACTGACATTATATCAATATTATTCTTAATTTCTACACTAACACTTGCTTTTGATGTAGAATTATTTATTTTATTAGCAACTGCTGTTACTTTTTTACCAACCAAACATTCAGGTAAATTTATACTAGCATTAGCATTTACTTCTGTAATCTTAGTTGGACTTGGTAATACTACTGATAAATTTTTAACAGTTTCAATTAATAAAAGTCCTTCTAATATTGGTTTTAAAACTCTTAATTTTATTCTTCCTATATTAAACAAACTTTTTAAAATTTTACTTTCTTCATATAATTTCATACCTTTTACAGCACAAGCCGTTGCCTTAACAGGATTTTCTATTAGTGCTAATGGTATATTTTTATCTATAATAAAATCTTTTACTTTTAATTCCATTTTTTATCCTTTTAGTTAAGAGTTATAACACCTGCTGTTATTTGTATAAACGGCCCGCCATCTGTTGTTTGTCCTGAATTATAACTCTCACTTACTAAACCTGACACTGTTTCTGTTTTTGTACTATTATATTTCTCTGTTAGCATACCATCAACTGTTTCATCTTTGGTGCTATGATAATGCTCTTTTAGATATTTATGCACATCTTCTTCTTTATAGTCCATATATTCTTCTTTAAGATGTTTTTCAACTATTTCGTGTTGATAATCTGAAACAAGTATCTCTCTATAACCTTGTACATAATCTTCATTATCACCATAAACAGTAGTCCACATATTACCCTTTATTAATTCTTTAAGATTTCTATCAACTATTAGGTACTTATCTCTTATTACTTTGTTTGTTTCATCACCTGTTTCTACTATTTCTCTATAAGTTCCTGTTTTATGAATATAATGGTATCTTTCATTACCATCAGTATCATCAAGTTCTATATAAGAATGGTGTCTTGTTTCTATCACTCTATTATTTGGGTATTCTGCTAAAGTAGTAGTTTCTTTCAATTCATCCCATAATTTACCAGTTGATGTTGGTATTGATTTATCTCTATTAGCATCCTTGATTGTAATAATTATTGTTTCATTTACTTTTTCATTTCTTGCTAATCTATTAAAATCAGGCTCATTAAGTCTATCAGCATAAGGAAATTGTACATCAGGGTCGTGAAAACCGGGGTTAGTGCCGGGGCTTAACATTGATGATATACCATATATTGTACCTACTATAATAGGTTTATTCCAATCACCATCTTCTAAGAATACCCATACCCAAGAACCTTGCTCAGGTACAGCACTAATACCTATACCACTCATACCTCCGTTATAACCGTTGCTTCCTATCAACTCAGCCCAAGGTAGGTTCTCCTTTGGAACTTTATCTCCTGTGGCTTCTTCGGAGTGTATTCCTAATATTCTAACTTGACATCTACCAAGTTTTTTAGGGTCAACTCTATTTTCTATTACTGCTCTATAAAAAATTTTAGTTGAGTTTAAATTACTCTTATTATACATTATATCATTCATTTAATATCCCTTTATTTAAACCATTTTGGTCTTGCTAATGTTAATTTTTGTAAATATTCAGGATTTTGAAAAATATCTGTTAATCCTACAATTAGAAATTTACCTTTAATATTCTTTTCCGGACCTTTTCCCTCAAATAAATTATCAAATTCTAAACATACTACATCACCTAAATTTGTTTTACATTGCCCAGGAACTAATATTTCTACAACTAAGTTAGATAAAGCATTTTTCTGAAAATAAAAATCTTTAGTTTCTTCAAAATTTGTATTTGATATAAAACTAAATTTATCCCCATTTGAACTAAAATCATTTAATGTACCTTGCCCACCAATAGCACCTGAAGCATCTGCATATGAGCCTTTTGTTTGTTGTTTATGTTTGTAATCAACATTAAAATAAGGAAATTCTACATTTGGCATAGTTGCTATATTCTTAATAAAATCTGAATTTTTTACACTATATTCATAAACATTTCTTTTATATGAAGCATTATTTGCTTTAAAATAATATGGCTTACCTTTAACACCTTTGTTTATTAATGTATTAAAATCATCAATAATATATTTCTCTCTATTTTGAAACATTAACCTATTATTTCTTTGTTTTAACCACTCTATTGTCCAATAAAAGTTTTTATTTTGAGGCACAACAAAATTCTCGTGCATTAAACCAGGGTCATTAAATTCTTTACCTTTTGAAGTTAAGAAAGGTTTTGCTGTCTTGGCATCATCAATTATTTGTACCATAGTTGCTTGAAGCCAAGACTTTGTTGGATAAAGTTTTAAAATGTTAAAACTTTCTGTATCAATAAAAGATATTGTACTTATATAAAAATCTGTGCTTCTTTCATAATTTGTATTTAAGACTTTAAAGTTCCCTGAATATGAAGCCCCATCAAAATCAGTCATATTAATTACTACTGTATTACCACCTCTAATCGGTGTTTCTTCTACCATACAACTTCCATCTTTCCAACTAAGAGAACCTGTTATTTTAAAGTGATTAATATCCCAATTTATCATAAGTGATATTATTTGTTCTTCTACTATCTTAATACCATCTATTGTTAAAGAAAATTCTTTAAAATGGTTTGATTGTACCCCTATATTATAACCCATTTATACTCCTTTAGTATATTTAGATATTTAGTTTTCTTGTGGTGGATTTATTATTAAGTTAGGTAATATTTTTGGTTTACCTTTAAATGTATCTAAATAATGTTCTAAATCAGATAACCCACTTGGTGTAAGATATTTAATATGTCTAAATCTTTCATTTTTTTCATTTTCTTTATCTAATAACTCTTTATATTTTTTCTCTTTTTCTTCTTCTGATAACTTTTTATTTGAGAACTGATTCCATTTATCAACTTTTGACATAGTTCTTTCTACAACAACATTGAAATTTTTAGGTAAATCATAAAAATTTGTTATACCATTTAGAAACATTAATACATCCCAATAATCAGTAGTTTCATATAATCTCCAAGATATACCTTCTATATATTCATCATCATCAACTAAATATGTATCAAATGTAAAATTATCCCAAAAATCTTTAGGTAAATCAGGTAAATAAGATAACCTTGTGAAATTCTTAACTTGTTTGTTATCAATAAAATCCATATTATCAAATTCTAAATATTTATTTTTCATTATTTTTCCTTACTCTCTTATTAGAAAGGTTTTCCCCAATCTTTTCTAGTTTTAATTCCAAATTCTTCAAATTTTAATGATAAAGATATTTGTTTTGGAAACATATCTTTATAAGAACTAGCATAACCTTGAGCATAATAAGTAATATCATAAGATTTCATCACCATTTTATCAAATTTTACTGCTCTATCTATTAAAGGATTAGAAATTGTTATTGAAAAAACATAAGGCTGTATTAATACACCTATTTTATTACTAGCATCAGATTTTTTATCAGGTGCGGCACAATATTTAATTGCTCTTAACATCATATGAGCAACAAGTGATTCTCCTAATGATTCAGGAACAATTTGCCAAGTACCACTCCAACTTCTAGGTGAAGAACCTTTGTATAGTTGAGTATATTTAGGGTCGGCAACAAAGCCTAATCTTGCTGATGCTGATGAAATTCCAGCGGCACCCGGAAGTGCATTAAAAGTATCTTGGGCTTTCTGAGCAAGTAAACCACCAACTGATGGTTCACTGCCATATTCATTTTGGAATGAATCCATAATACCTGTATTTGGTATAGGTAAAGCAAATATCATTTTTGTTGATAATGTTTCCTTAGCATCAGACCACGATTTAGCCCTCATAGCATTAAAATTGACTTCTTTTGCTGAGAACATCATAAATGGTCTAAGGCTATTTGTTATAGGGTCTGGTGTAAATAAATTTAATGGATAAATCATAAATTAATACCTTTTTAAATTATTTATAACATCTCCATAATACCAAACATATCTTGTTTTGGTTTTATTTCGTGTAATGAAACATCATCATTTCTAACACCACCTGATGACTGATTAATTATTATAGGTGCTTTATTTTCATCTTTTACTTGTTTAGTTTCTGTTTTATTTGATGCTAATAGTTTTTTGGCTACATTATCAATATCTATTTTTGGTGCTGAAGTTTTTTTAACTTTTGCTTTTTGTAAAGGTGCTTTAGAATATGATTTATTATCATTTAATAAATTAATATTATCTTTACCTTTAATTTTTGAACTCATATCATCAAAATGATTCTCAACTCCACCAAAAATTCCACTTATACTACCACTAACATTATCTATTATTTCTTTCTCTTTATTAACAATAGGATTATCAGTTAATACATCTTTAACTTTGTTACCAAAATCTTGTGTTTTACTAACAACTTTTTCTATTCCATTACCTAAACTTTCAAATGGATTAGATAGTATTTTACCAAATTTACTCAACCCTTTTTTATATACACTTTGATTTTGTTCTTGTTTTACAACTTCTTTAGCCATAGGTTTATGTTGTATTTGTTGTTCTTGTTTTACAACTTCTTTAGCCATAGGTTTATTATTCTTGCTATCTTCTAAAGGTTTCTTAATTAATGTAGATACACCACCATCTGTTGTATATATTTCATACCCATCAGGTACATTTTCAGTTTTAATAGCACCATCCACTGTACTATAAGCATTATAAGAATCTTTTACAATATTATTTTGAGCCTTTTGACTTTTTAACATATCAGTATATAAAGAATCCTGTTTATCATATAATGACTCATTACCAACAAAACCACCACTATTTTTTGCTTCTCCCATATCTGATGGATTAAGAGAAGTTATACCAAAATCTTTTAATCCTCTTTGAGCATAAACTATTGACCCATCAATTTTTTTAACAAGTTCTTTAAACTTATTTTTTTTATTTTTAACATTACTTGTATTAGCTACATTACTTGTATTAGCTACATTACTTGTATTAGCTACATTACTTGTATTAGCTACATTACTTGTATTAGCTACATTACTTGTATTAGGTATAGTTATACTTTGTTCTTTAGGTTGTGTTAAAGAATTTGCTAAAGTACTTGGTAATTCAGGCTCATCCATATCTGATATTGTAGAACCTGTTGCTTTAGCTAAATATACTCCTTTTGTAATATTATCTTCTGTAAAATTACCATCTTTTACATCTTGTTCTATTTCATTAGCAACTGATTTTAAATCAGTTTTTGTTAAACTTGATGGTGTAATATGCCAAGGCTCGTTTGGTAACATCCTTGTTAAACCATATTTTGATAATAAACCTAATCTATCTGCTTTATCCATTGATGGAGATTTTCTATTTTGATAACCTATATCAATTGCTAAACCTGAATTGTGTGCGCTTCTCCCTGGAGGTGCTACCCATCTTCTTGTTTCCCTAAGAACTTGACTATCTGACCATTCAGGGTGTTTTTTTCTTACTTCTTTTTTCTTATTTTCAAATAATTTTTTTTGTAATTTAACACTTCTATATGCTGAATTAATAGTTAGTTTTTCTCCTGTTTTTTCAGCATATTCCATACCAAATAATTTAACATTATGTTGTAATGATTTATTCATTTTTTCAAAACCACCACTTGAAGCACTACCTGTTAATTTGAATATTTTTTTAGCAGGTATTTTTTCCATTTTTAATTGTTTTCTTTCTTTATCATCTAAATCATTACTTTGTGATTGATTAAAACCACTTGTACTTACATCTTTTGGTTTTGTATCAAAACTAGGTTTCATTTGAGAAGTAAAAAAACCATCTGTTTTTGGTGTTTCAGACTCACTTGGATTTGCTACACTTTGAGCAGTATTAGGTTTTGCTGATAAAAAAGTATTACCTACATTACTAACATTACTAACATTACCAAAAGAATTATTTGTTGTACTAGAACTACTAGAAGTATTAGAAATACTTATACTTTGTGAAGGTTTAAATCCTTCTTTAATTATTGTTGCTCTTAAATCTTCTTGTTCTTTAAGTAATTTATCTATTTCTTCACTGTTTCCACCATCAAAAGCAACAGAAATTTTATTTTGAATGGCATCCATTCTGTCGTGTTGCTCTTTAGTTATTGGAACTTTCCCACCTTTCCCATCAGCCATCATATATGATGATTCTGATGTTCTTGTAGGTTTTTTATGTTTTTTATGTTTTACTAAACTTTGTTTCTTTTCTTGTTTCTTCTTGATAAGTGTATCATAATAAGATAATGCTTTCTCTAAACCTTTTCTTTTCTTAGGACTTAAATCTTTATTATCAAGTGCTGTTTTAATTTTATCTCTTGTTTTTGTAAATGCTCCAATTTGGGCATCCATAGATTTAATATAATTATCTTGTTTTTGTTCTTTTGTTAGAGGTTTTTTAACATCAGTAGTATTACTAATAGATGAAACATTACCTAAAGTTTTTTTAGTTTTTTTAGTTTTAGTATTAGAAGAAATTATTTTCTTTAATTTATCTTGTTCATCTTCATCTAAATTCCCATATTGTAACAATGCTTCTAAATCTTTAATATTAATTTTACCTGTTTTTAAATCTTTTTTAATCTTTTGTTCATTTATACTATTATCACCCCAATCATCATTAGCATAACCTTTTTTAAACATAGCTGAAGATTTTTCTTCTTTTTTAGCTTCTTTATCATCTCCTACAATAAAATTATATACTTTTTTCTTAATAGAATCAGGTAACAATGCAGTCATAGGACTCATTAAAAATAATTTACCTACCATTTTTCTTACACTTGAAATTATACCACTAAATTTATCACTTATCCATTTAGAAACACTACCAAATACTTCTTTAACTTTTTCCCATATACTTGAAGCCATTTCTTTAATATTCTTCCAACTAAAAAATTCTGTGAGTTTACTTGTTAAATTAGGGAAAAATAAATCTATAACATCCCACACCATTAATGCTGTTCCTAAAAATGGAATAAGTTTTGCTAGTGGTTTTAACATTTTCAGTGCGGCACCAAAACTTGATGGTAATTTTTTAGCTAAACCAATTCCTTTATCTATCAAAGACCCTGAAATTTTTGTTATTTTTTCTTTCATAGAATCAATTTTTTTATTAATTTTTTCTAATAAACCACCACTTCCTTTAGAGTCTTTTAATTTATCATAACCATTTTCAGCCATATCACTTATACTATCATTTTTTGTAAAATCAGAAACAGCATCAACTCCATCTCTAGCTAAATCAGAAACCTTAGTAGCACCTTGTTTAGCTAAATCAGAAACCTTAGTAGCACCTTGTTTAGCTAAATCAGAAACCTTAGTAGCACCTTGTTTAGCTAAATCTAACCCTTTTGTTGCTAAATATTTTGCTGGTGATTTTAAAAAACCTGCTAGTTTAGGTAATAATTTTACTATTTGTTTAATTCCAAAAAAAGTAGTTTTAAAAGCCAATTTTATTGCTGTTGTTATAAATTTAACAGGATTTAACAAAAATGCTGTTATACCTAACCCTTTTAAAATATCACCAAAATTGTTTTTTATCATCGGCCAAAGTGTATCTTTGAAAAATTTCTCTAAGCCGGGTATTACAGTATCTTTAAAAAATGGTATTACTTTATTATTTAAAAAATCTTTAATTTGAGGTATTAGTGTATCTTTAACATAAGGTATCACTTTCTTTTTAATCACCGGCCAAAAAAGTTTTAAAAATAATGCTATTCCCGCTGCTTTCTTTATAAAATCAAAAAAACCTGATGTTTTCTGTTTTACTTTATTAAAACCATTCTTGATTTTTCCACCAGCATTTGATAAAGAATCTTTAGTTTTTTCTTTAATATAAACTATTTTTTCTTTTACTTTTTTAGCATAAGAATGTTCTTTTTTATATTCAGCCTCTCTTTGTTGTTCCATTTGGTCGTGCTGTATATCTATACTTTGTTGTTGGTTTTTGATTATCTGAGCATTAGAGTTTTTTTGAACTTCATAAATTTTTTCAAGTTTATTATTTAATTCTTCATTCTCTTTTTTAACCTTAGCTAAATCTTGAGCCATTTTAGCAAATAAAGATGATGGTTTAGATTTTTTTTCTTTAAAACCATTAGGTTCTTCATAATTATCTTTATTTCTATAATCACTACCTTTTATTTTTGGTAAAGTTATTAATGTAGGTTTTTTAAAAGTTTTTCTTTTATTAGTTCTTTTGTTAGCACTCATAAAATCTCCTGACTATTTTTATCTTAAAAGTATTTATAGATAACTTAATATAGTAAGAGATTTTATAGTTTATTTTATACCCAAAGAAGGTTAGGTATAAAATTGTAGTCTGTTTCTTGTTTGTGTTTACATTTAGGACAAGTAAACTTATAGGTTATTTTTGTTTCATCTAGCATTTCTTGAAATTTTTCAAAAAATTCATCAAACATCTTACTAGGTAATGAATTTATAAAATCTTCTTTATCTTGAATAGAAATATCATCATAAACTTTTTCACCATCTTCACTAACCATTTTTATTTTACTTATATGTAGCAAAAACATATCATAGATATAATCTACGACACTTTCACCCTCAGTTACATTAAAATAATCTTTCATTGTTTTTGGTTTATCAAATTCAATCTCTATATCATCTATTTTAATTGGTTTAAATGTATTTGGTATATAAGTTAAACAGTCTTCTATTTTAACTTTGATTTTAGTGATTTCTTCACATTCTTCACATACAATATCATCTTCAATAAATTCAGAAATTGATTTAATTCTAATATCTAGTAATAGTTTCTTTTGTTCTGCTTGACTTAAAACTAAATCTTTTTCTTCTATACAAGGTTTTATTAAAGTGTTATAAAAATCTTCTTCTGTTATATTTTCAGTTTTTTCAATTAACTTCAAATAAAGTCTTTCATCTTTAGCACTCCAAGGTCTAAAATGAATTTCTTTATCTCCTATTTTAGAGATATTATTATACGATTGCTTATATTGTAAAGCCATAATTTTCCTTTTGTTTATATTTATCATTGAGTCTTTAATGACATAATGGTTCTTTATTCTTTAAATTAAATATATTATATCTAAAAAATACTTAATTTTTACATACCAACTTTATTTTGTTCTTCTTTAAGTTTAACTAATAAAGAGTAAAAAATATCTCTTTCAAAAGGCAACATTTCATCAACCTCAGGAATAGAATAATTTCCAAAAAATTTCATATTAGAGTAAAATTGGTATATACTTAGTAAAGATGACTCTACCATTATGCCCATAAAAAATTTGGGATTCCTTCAAGATTAATCTGATTTTTCTCATTACAAAACATACAATATTGGTCTAACTCAAACCTTAAATTAGGACTCATAGCACTATATTTTTCATAAAATTCATCAAAAATAGATGTTGGTAAACTTTCAATATAATCTTTTAACTCCTCAAAACTAAATGTATCTTCTTTAACACCATCAATAATAATATAGTTTATATGTATTAAAAAATTATAAAAAGTTTTTTCTACTTTTGTATCAACTTCATCAAGTCTTTTGATTAATTTTTCAGTTCTTGGAACTCCAAAAGATATAGTTATATCTTCTACGGTAACCTCATCATATTTTGGTTCATTATATTTAATAATATCATCTAATTCTACTTCAATCTCATTAAGATTTTTACAATTAGAACATTTGTAACTCAATGGGAAAGTACTACCAATAGATTTTTTCCTCATTTCAATCATAAGTAATTTTTGTTCGTATTCATCAAGTACAATATCTTGTTCTTTTATACAAGGTTTAACTAATAATTCATATAGCATTGAATCTGTAATATCTTCATCAGATTCAACAGCAATTAAAAATTCTTTTTCATTTTTTGTATTCCACGGTTTAAAATGAATTTCTTTACCACCTATTTTAGCTATATTTTTATATTCTTCTTTATATACTAAAGCCATTGTTTTCCTTTTATAAATATTTATAAAATATGGAGATGCTTATGGCTTTATCAGCACCTATACAACTTGCTAAGTCTATTAGATGGCAAGACCCCTCTAAATTTAAGGTTATGATATTACCAACAGGTGGAACAGCCGCTGGTGCTATTACAGTTGACCCTGATACACTGACGGCCGCTATAACTAATATACAGTTAGCTGAGGTTAATTCATCACCTATTGAGGAATGGGTAGCTGAGGAATGGAGATTTGCAGTGGGTAGATTAGAAAATTTTCAAGTTACTGTTACTATGAAAGATTTAGAAAATTTTACACTATATAGAATGTGGTCAAGTGCTTCACAAAAATTTTCAAGAGAATACCCTAAAAACCAAAGGTTTGATATATTAGTTCAAACTGCCACTGACTTTGATATTAATACCTTTCAAGATATTATTAAATTCAAAGATTGTATTTTAGTTACAGTAGGCGGGCCGACTTTAGATAATAGTGCTGGTGCTTCAATAGCTGAATTTAGTATAACAGCCAAAGCATCATATATTGAAACATTTTAAAAGGATATATAATGGCAAATAGTACAATTCAAAATCTAAAAAATACACTTGGTATAGGTGCTAGGTCAAATAGATATAAACTAATTCTTAATTCAAAAGGTGGCGGGCCGGGTAATAATATAGTTAATACATTAGTTAAAGGTGCTAATATTCCTGGTAAAGAATTTGCTGATGTAGAAGTATATGTACAAGGTAAAAAATTAACTATCGCTGGTGAAACACTTTTTACAGGAACTTGGGATTTAACATTTGTTGATACAGAACAGCATACATTAAGAAAAGCATTTTTAGCTTGGATGAATTTTATAGATGATTTTAATACAAATAATAGAAGTGCTTCATCAGCACCAAGTTATATGACTGATGCTGTTTTACAACAATTAAGCACAAAAGATAACTCACCAATGGCTACATATACAATATATGATTTATATCCTAAAGCATTATCTGAATCTACTTATAGTGATGATACAGAAGGGTTGTTAGAGTTTACTGTTACATTTAATTATTCACATTGGGATTGATAAAAAATACCATATATAAATAAATAAGAATTAGTACAAATTTTGTATTAAGATTAAAAAAAGGAGGAAGTTATGGCTTCTAGTAAAGTACAAGAATTAAAAAGTACTCTTGGTTTAGGTGCAAGAGCAAATAAATATAGAGTTATGTTGGCGGCTCCTGTCGGACCAAAAGATGATAAAAAGATAGATACTCTTTGTAAGGGCGGGCCGATACCAGCTAAATCTATTGGGCAAATTGAGGTTTGGACACAAGGTAGAAAACTTATAATTGCAGGTGATGCGGCTTATGAAAATACTTGGTCTTTAACATTTTACAACACACAAGACCACGAATTAAGAAAATTATTTGATGATTGGTTGGTATTTATTGATGATATGGAAAATCATAAAAGAAAAGTTACTACTAATGCTTCTTATATGACTGAAACAGCACAAATTCAACAATTAGATACAAGAGATAATAGTGTAAAACTTACTTATCAATTTAGAAACCTTTGGCCGACTAATATCAGTTCTATTGATATGGCTGATGAAAGTAATGATATGGTAACTGAGTTTACTGTTGATTTTGCATTTACTCACTGGATTAAAATGTAAAAAATTATTCTTAGGATTTTTCCTAAGAATATTAATATAAAATAACATATTTTAACAAGGAAAATTATGAACTACTTTTACCACAACTCAACTAAAAATTATACTATTGCTTTGATAGATTTATTTAATGATATTAGTGTACCAAGATTTGATAATACAGGTAAAAGAATTTCAGATACAAAAGTACCTATAAAATTTGGGAATAGAAATATTGCTTTTATGTTGAGTGATTATGATATAGAAAATATTAATAATGGTAATGTTAATGTATTACCAAGAATGGCTTTAGAATTTAATGGCTTAAATAAAGCATTAAATAGAAATACAAATAAAAATTCTATTGTAAACAGAACATCAAAAGATAATTTAAGTAAAGAAGATATTACAAGATTATTTCATAAAAATTCTGTTGCTTATGATTTTGAATTTACTTTACATATTGCTACAAAAACATTTTCTGATGCTACTATAATCATTGAACAGATAGCACCATTATTTAGACCTGATTACACATTAAAAATTAATGAATTAGATATACAAGAAGAACCTACATCTATACAAGTACAATTAGGTGATTTTGATATTGAATTACCTGAACCAAATGATGATGAAATATATCTTGTTGAAATTTCAGTACCGATAACTGTTAAGGGTAATTTATACTTACCTATAAAAGAAGCACACATTATTAAAGAGGTTGAAATTTATACTACTGCTGTTACAACTGAAATAAATTACAAAAGTGAAGTATATGAGATAGAGGAATTATCAGGTTTTATTAATTCAAAACAAGTAGATGAAGATGATTATAACATAGATAATGCTAAAACAACTATAACACATCCAAATGAATAAAAAAATAATAAAAAAGGTTTTAAATGTCTAATATAGAAGAAAATAATATAGATTTTACAGAAAATAAATCAACTGATAATACTGATGAAATAGAAATTATAGAAGATGTAAATGAAAAGGTTTCTAAAGAATTAGAAGAAGCAAATAAATTTTTAGGTTTGTTAGACGCTTTTGAATTAGAGGCTGATGGTCTTGAAGATAATCTTAAAAAAAGAAAACAAGAAATAGATGAGAAAATAAAACAAGTTCCTGTTTTAAATGATAGTGATACATTAGCAAGTATTGTAAAGAGTGATGAATTATTAACTGATTTTGATATAGTTAAACAAGCACTAAGAGAAGATATACAGACGACGAAAGAGATTTTATCTAAGTTAGGTAAGGATTTAGCTGTATCACACTCTGAAGAGGTTTCAGGTAGTGTTTTAATGGCATATGCTGAACTTAAAAAAGGTAATGTTACAAGTATGAAGTTATTGATGGATAGTTATTCTACTGTTGCTGAAACACAACTTAAAGTTAAGAAATTTTTAAATGCTTATGAATTAGAAAAACAAAATGATGAAAAAACTGTTAATATTCAGAATAATTTTATTGGCGATACAGCTAGTTTATTAAGTAAAATACAATCAGGAGAGATTTAAAATCCCTCTTTCTTAATTGTATTTACAAGGTCTTCCCATTCTTTTTCTCTTAAATTCCATAATTCATAATCTTCAATGAAATAATTTAATTCATCACATCTATCTTTTATATGTAAAGAATAAGTATGATTAAAACCTGAAATAACATATTTTCCATTCATATATGAAACACTAAATTTAGCATCAAATTTAATTTTTTGAATATTTGTCATTATATCCACCTAATAATTGGTTCACCCTCATATCCAATCTCCCATACAAACCAAGCAAAACACATAGTGCTACCCCATTTTTTACCTGTTTTTGGATTTAATTCCATTCCATCTCTTAAAGGGTCTTGTCTTTTACTAAAAACATATACATATTTTAATGGTGTGTTTTTAAACCATTCTTTTCTAGCTTGTCCTTCTAAAAATTGGATTTTAAGAAACATTGCCACACCTTTATTAGCTTGTGTTAAACTTTTTGAAATAAATTCTTTTGCTAATTTATAAGGTGGATTAGTGATTATCCAATCTGCTTTAATATCTGTTTCAGTATTTAGATAATCAAAAATTTGTGTATTTTCATAACCTCTATCAACTAAATCACTATAAGTATATTCAGCATTTGGAAAATATTCTTTAAGAACTTCAACTATATGCCCTTGACCAACACAAGGTTCATAAAAACTATCAGATTCTATATTATGTATATCCAATAAACCTCTAGTACTATTCTTATCAGTAGCATAAAAATCATTTTCTACTCTATCATAATTTACACTTCCACCAGCTAAACTAGTACCTGTTAATGTTTTTTTCATTCTTTTCCTTTTGTATTATGTTGTTCACATTGTATTCCAAGATTTTTAAGAAAATCAACACCTGATGTATCTCTATATTGTTCATTATACACAACTCTTTTAATACCACTTTGAGCAATTAATTTAGCACAAGTTTTACAAGGGCTTAGAGTAATGTAAATCGTAGTATCTTTTGTTGGTATTCCTTCTTTAGCACAAAATGTAATTATATTTTGTTCAGCGTGTAATGTAAAATCATTTGTAATTTTACCACCACCATTACATCTAGGACAATATTCTTCATCATCTAAATATGACCTACCTGTACCATTACAAACATCACATTTTTCTTCACAACAATTTTCAGTACCTGAGATAGTACCATTATAACCTGTTGCTAAAATCCTACCATCTTTGGCTAAAACAGCACCTACTTTTTTTCTATTACAGTAACTCTGTTTTGCCCAAGATTTAGCATTAATCATTAACACATTATCATATTTTTTCACTAAATACCTTTATTTCTATTTAAAAACCAAATATTTTTTATCAATATCTTCAACACCAAAAATATTTTGTTTGTTTTCTTTCATTAAATCTGAAAGTTTTTTGAAGAATTTTCTGAATTTTACTTCTGCCTTATCTAAAGTGATTTTAGAATTATTACCTAATTTCGTTTTAATTCTATCCATAGCATTATAAGAATCAGGTGCTGGTTTAATATATATACAACTACTACCTGAAACTTTAAAACTCCATAAAGTTCTTTCTTTGTTTACAGGGAACATAATGAAGCCGTGTTTCATTTTATCATTTCCAGCTATACCGTGGGTATTATCTTTTAAATTTCCAATCATACCAAAAGTACCTGAAATATGCTCAGTTAAACCACCTGTACCATAATTAATATTGATATATCCATTTGGAAAATGGCTATGAAAATCTTTTTCTACTTGTTTTATAAAATTATTAATTCCTATTACCACTTCATCTTGTTCTGTACTTTCTATAAGTATATCTGTAAAACTTTTCATTTTTATTCCTCTTTATGAATATTTATAATAAAATTTTACACTATTTATACTTATATATTTCTTAATATTTTACAATGTTTCAACAATTGCTAGTGAATAATCTGCTTTGTACCATTTTGCTTTTGCTTCATCAGATTTATCTTTAACAAATTTACCATCAATTTGTTTTCCAACTCTTGATTCAATTTCTTTAAGTGTTTCATCCATAGCAATATCAGCATCATAGCCTAATTTTCTTATTGAACCACTAGCAAATACCTTAATATCACATAAAGCATCTACTACTTCATCATTGCTTAAAGGTATAATTTCATCTCCACCATCTTGTTCAATATCTAAATTATGTTCTTCTATTAAATCACATAAGTATTTGATATTCCCACTTGCTATTGTTTTTGTTAGTGTTTTGGCATATTCTCTTGCTTCTTCACTTTTAAGATTTGTTAAACCTTCTAATATTTCTTCAACAATGAAAGAAAATTCATTAACTAAATTAATATCTTTTGGTGTTTTTATTAAACCTCTTTCTTCATTCCATTCTTTAATTCTTTGATTTTCAGTTTTCATCTATTTCCTTTTTATTTTATATGTAATATTATAGTATATTTTTATTTAATTATTTCTATAATATGGATTATTTCTAATTCTTCATCAATAATTCTAACTTTCCAAGAACCTGTTGATAAACCAATATCAATTTTCTCAAAAATTTGTGTTAAAACTGAATTTACAAATATATTGTTATTTGACATATATGTTTCAATTAATTTTCTTTTTGTTGTTTTTGTTGTAATCTTTCTATAATCTGTCATAATCCGAATGCTTCCATTGATTTTATAATATTTTCATCTTCTACACCTGATGCTAATAAAGTTTCATATAAATCATTTAAACTAAATACACTATCAAGTAATTCTTCTTTTGCTACATCCTTAAAGTTATTTGAATGTATTGCTCTACCACTTCCATCTAAAATTGCTATAATATCTTTTGGTAATATAACTTTTTCATAATGTGTTTCACCAAAAATTAATCTAAGTAATACAGAACCATCTTCTAAGATTTCACTTCTTTCTATTTCTTGGCTATTAATATCAAGCAAAATATGCTCAGGGTGGGCTTTCATAGTTTCTTGTGGTAATGGATGATTCCAATCATTATTATTCCAAATAACTATACTAAATTTTTTACCTTGTCTAAATAAATATCTGAAAGTTCTATAAGAACTTTCTAATAACATATCCATTGTATCTCTATCATAAAACATTATTTTTCCTTTTTTCTAAGTTTTTTAGCATAATTTCTAGCATTTTCTTCTAATTTGTTTTCTATTTCTTTTTGGTGTGAAGCCATAACACTAAAATATCTACTTGATAGATAATTTTCTATAACTGATAAATCACTTGCTTTTAGTTTATCTTCTTTTATGGCATCCAAACCATTTTTATATAATTCTCTCATTCTCTCAGAATCAAATTTTTCAGCATATCTTTCAATTTCAAACAATTTATATTTTATTCTCGATAAACATCTTTTTCTTTCATTTTCTTCTTTGTTTTCTTCATTACTTTCTTCATTTTTAGCTGTTAATTCTTGTATTCTACTTTGTGAAATATTATATTCACCCTCAATGAGATAAGTTTCTTTTGCTTTAGAATTTTCATCTTTAACTAATACTTCTATAATACCATCTAAATTTTGTTTTATTGTTACAGTTATGTTTGGATAACCTGCCGGTCCGGTATCAAAACCCTCAAAAATAAAGTTACCTAAGAAAATATTATCACTAAATTTTTCTGCTTCACCTTGGGCTATATTAAAAACTAAGAATTTTTGGTCATTCTCAGAAGTTGTAACATTATCATTAAATTCTGCTGGTAATACTGTTCCTTTTTTAATAATTGGTAAAAATGTTTCGTCATCTAATTTTATACCCAAAGATAAAGAAGCAACATCAATTAACAAAATATCATCAATATAACCTGAAATAATAGCACCCTGAATAGAAGCACCTATTGAAACTACCTCATCAGGGTTTAATTTATCATAAAGTTCTCTACCATCAAATAATTTAGAAACTATTTTTTTCAACATAGGTATTCTTGTTGAACCACCAACTAAAACAACATCTTGTATTTCTTCATATTTTACATCAGCATCTTCAATAGCCTTAATTATGTGTTTTTTAACTTCTCCAAAATCAAGAATTTCTTCTAATTCTTCTCTTGTAATCTTAGCTGAAAAATTATAAGGGTCTTTTTCAAAAATATCATTAGCATTTAGGTAAGAAGATTTATTAAAAGAAAGTTCTTGTTTTACTCTCTCTATTTCTTCATTTAATATTGCTTGTGACCTATCACTTAGTGTAATATCTATTCCAATATTAGCCTTTATAAAATCTACTAAATTTTTAAAAATTTTATTATTTAGGTCTTCTCCACCAAAATAAGAGTTACCATTTGTACTTAGAACTTTATATGTACTATCAGAAATATCAATTACTGATACATCAAATGTACCACCACCTAAATCAACTGCTACTATTTTACCATCTTCTTTATTTTGTAAACCATAAGCAAGAGAAGCCGCTGTCGGCTCATTAACTATCCTTAATACATTTAGTCCAGCTACCTCTCCAGCACGCCTTGTGGCTGTTCTTTGGTTATGATTGAAGTATGCTGGAACTGTTATAACAACACCACTAATATTATAATCTAATTTCAATCTTTCAAAATGTTTTTCTGCTGTATCTTTTAAAAAACTAAGAATGATTGAGGAAATTTCTTCAGGTGAATATTGTTTACCCATCAACTCAACACCTGCCATACCATCCATATTAACAACTTTTGAACTGATTATATTTTTTGCTTGTTTACATCCATCAGAATAAAATGGTGTTCCCATAAGTCTTTTAATATTTCTTATTGTTAATTCAGGAGTTACTTCATATTGTTCTAAAGCCCTTTCACCAACTTCCCATTTACCATCAACCAAAGCAACAACTGATGGAAATAAAACTTTTTGTTCTTTATCTTTAATAAGTTTGACTGCTTTTTCGTGGGGGTCGTAATATGATATTACACTCATTGTTGTACCTAAATCAATACCTAAAACAATATCTTGACTCATTATAATCCTTTTATATTTTTAAAAATATTTTAAAAATCTATTTATTATAAACTTTAAAAATATTTTTTGATTGGTGGAGATGTCGGGAATTGAACCCGAGTCCTAAAAATCCACACTAATGATATGTTCTAGTTTTTAAAAGAACCAAGAACTATTAACTTTTATGTGTAATTTTGAAAAGATTACAAACTTTAATGTATGTTAAGGACATACAACCATATAAAACGAAAAGGATAAGTTTTTCTGTTGCAAGGTAAAACTTAAAAACCCCTCAGTCAAGTCCTTAGACTATGCTGAAAGCACTGTGTTACCAGTGTAATCTGTGTTGTTTGCGTTTAATTTTAAAAGGTATCATTAGTGCTATGACTTCCAGTCGAAACCATATCATCCCCATAGTAAGTAAAGTTTTTATAATTAAAACAACATATCCTTTTTGTATGTGTAATTATACTCTAACTTTACTTAATTTTTTATAAAATATCAAAGATATTTATAATCTTTTTACTTTAAAATCATTAGCAAAAGATTCAAGTAAACTTCTTAATAGTTTTATTGTTTCTTCTTGTTGTTGAATGATTGGATAATCAACCATTATTCTCGGTTCATAACATTCATCATCTTCAGTTTTATCTTGAATAAAATCCTCTGCTTCTGTAATGTTTTTAAAACCTTTCACTGTTATATCATAATCTTTGTCTTTATATAAAACTGTACAATTCATTTATGCTCCCATTACCATTTTTTCAATTTCACTCATAACTCTATTATGAGATGTTTCATTCATCATTAAACTAAAATTAGTTCTCACTGCTTTTAATGATTTTGAATCAGCTACCCAACCTCTACCCATAAATCTATAAAATCTTAGAACCCTTAGAGGGTCTTCTTTTATTCTATCCTCAGGTTTGCCAATAAATCTAATTACATTTCTGACACTATCATCTATTGATTGACCGTGAGGGTCAATTAATACTTTAGAATTAATATCAAAGTAAATAGCACTATTCATAAAATCTCTTCTTTCAGCATCATCTATAATAGTTCCTATTTCAGCACCACCATTATCTTTGTCTTTTCTTAATTGAGCAATTTCAAAAGATTCAAGATTATTTTTATCTGTAACAATCAAAACAGAAAAATGTTTACCTGTTTCTTTAATAGAGAAGTTTTTATTTTTTTCAAAAACTTTTTTTACATCTTCATAGCTATTTTCAGTACAAAAATCCATATCATTAGCACTTCTATTAGCTATTGAATCTCTAACAAAACCACCTACAATAAATGTTCTTTTAGGTAATGTTTTTAAAACTTCTATAATATCCTCAGCATATATAAAATTTTTAACATCATCATCTAAATCTATTTCAATTCTCATTTTTACAAGATTTAGATTTTCTGCTAGACTTGAGTTTGGTTTTTCATTAGATAATATCAGTATTACATCATTAAGTAAAGTTTTAATATAAGAATTATCTAGTTTTGAAATTTTAATTAATAGATTATCAATGTTAGTTTTAGAAACAAAATCATCTAATTTTCTAGCATCTAATTTTCTAATAGGGAAAATAGTTTCATAAATTTCTATATCATTTTTAGATATTTCATTATCATTAAGTCTTTTAAAATAATTATCATTTGCTTCTTCAAGCAATTTTCTAACAACAAACATTACTATCCTTTATATTTTTCACAAATCTTTTCTATTTCTTCAAGATTATGTGTTGTTGCTTCACTCTTCATCAATAGAATAATTTTATCTTTATCTGATGGTAAAGCATTTCTATCACCAATAATTTCTAATGCTGTACTTAGCATAACTCTTAAATCATTTACTACCATTTACCACCCTTTTAAATCTTTTATTTTTGTTGGTTTAAACTCAATATGTTCAAGAGAACAGTTTATACTTTTATCAAAAGTACTAATAGAACTATGTAGATGACCGTGTACATTTACATCACAATCTAACATAGAATAAATACTCTCAAGATATTTAATTCTTGGTGCTATCTTTGGATTTTTATAATCCCATTCACCATTTTTATTAAATAAAGCATAATGACAAAACATAACAGTCTTACCACCAATTTCAATTATCAAAGAACTATTTTTCTCATCTTCATCAACAATTTTACATAATATTGTATCATCTGTATAAGACTTTAGAAACATATAAGAACCATCTACAACAGTAGCCTTATTATATTTTGTATTTTTTGAATTTCCATCGTGGTTTCCAAGAATTAAAATAATTCTACCATTTAATTCTTCTAAACATTCAGCTACTCTTTTAAAAGCAAAATCACCTAAATGTATAACAAGTTCATCTTTACCTACATTCTCATTCCATTTATCTATGAGCCATTTGTCGTGTTCATCTGCATCATAACCATCAATTCTCATTTGTGTTAATCTACAAGGCTCAAAATTTAGGATATTTTTATGAGAAAAATGAGTATCTGAAATAACCTTAGTATTTTCATCAATCTCATTAACTAAATCTCTTAATAATATATTATCCATTATAACCCTTTTATTTTATCTAATTCATTTTTATAATAATCTAATGCTATTGATAATTGTCCTAATTCAAAAACATTATCAGCAATAGAAATTTTAATATCTAAATCATTAATTGATTTAGTAACTTCTTGTATTTTCAAAGTATCTTCAAAACCTTTTTTAAGGTTTTTAACTGTTAATTCAAATAAACAACCTCTTAAATACTCTTTAAAACTTTCAAAAACATCAGCAGGAACATCATTTATTTTAATAAATCTTATAACATCATCTTTTAAATTACAAATATTAAAAGTGTTATTTTCAATTTCTTTTTTAACATCTTTATAATTAACTTCTTTAACTCTTTTTTCATTCTCTTTTTCTTGAATAACTGTTAAAGCAACACTTTCTGTAAATAATGTATCTATGATTAAAATCATTTTAAATCCTTTTTGTCTTTTGATATGTAAAATTATAACATATTAGACTTAAATGAAACTTAAAAAATTTAACCTTTTTGCTCTTTTATTATTTCTTCAAATCTTTTATTTTCACTCTCAATATAACCAACTAAACCATTATTTTGTTTAATTTTATATGTTAATAGAATCATACCAACTATTGAAGCAAAAGGAAAAGCCGAAGCTATTTTCTCAGTGCTTTTTTTACTAAAGGGTATATCTTTATTTAACAATTTATATCTAGCTGTTAAAGATTCTAATTTTTTAAGTTCTAACATACTCTTTGGGTCTTGTATTATAGAACCAGTGGTTACAATAATTGTAAGTATTGTCCAAATAATTTCAACAGCAAAATTAAAAGCATAACCAATTAAAATTATATATAAATATTCCATTTTATTTCCTTTTTATAAATCAAAAAACATATAGTTTTTTCTTGTTGTTGTTTTTAGTGAGTGGTTACTAGTATTCAAAAAGATAAATTTACATTTTGGTGCTAAACCTTTTTGTTCCCAAGTATCTAAACTTTCAATCATCATATCTGAAATCAAAATGCCACAATCCATATCTATTTTGTTATCTTTTATATATTGAAGTGCTGGATACATCATTGTACCACCACAACCAAGTCTATTAAATGTTTTTGTCTTTGCTGTAAACTCTTGAACTTCTTTAACAGTTGTATCGACTTGAATTATCTTAATACTAGATTTTGTTAATTTAGCAATTGCTTTAATTTCATTTAAACCATCTTGAATTTCACTATCATTCATACTACCTGAAATATCAAGTATAACAACAATATCAAATTTTTTCTCTTTTGTTGTACCTCTAATTTCTATTCTTTTTGGGAATCTTCTATTCCTTTTTTGAATTGTATATCTTTTATTAACTCTTCTATTAGAAACAATATTTCTTAAAACACTTTTCCAATTAACAACAGATTTACCAAAAATAATCTCAATAATTTCATTAAGTTCTTGTGGTGTTAGACCTCTGTTTTTGTCTTGGGCTTTTGAAACCATATCTTTAACAGAAGATTCAATAAGTTCTTCTATACCATCCATACTTTCCGACTCTTCCCATTTATTATGGTCATCTAATGTACCTAAACCATCACTTTCATCAGAACCACTACCATCACCTTGTTGTGGACAACCACCTGATGAACTGCCACCACATTTATTTTGTTGTTTTTTATTTTTCATAATTAAATCATAATAATAATCAGCACTTTGATTAGTAGGTACATCAACACCCAAATATTCACTTAGACTTTTTGTATCTACTCTTTCTTTAGGTAAATCAGCACTTCTAATCATTTGATTAATAGCACAATCAGTAGCTAAATTCCATTCTTCTTTTTCTTTGTTTTCCATTCTTACTAAATGGTTAAAAATTATGTGAAGCATTTCGTGCTTAATTATACCAAGTCTTTGATTAAGTGAATATTTTTGAAACTCTTTAGGATTTATATATAAATTCCATTTTTTAATAAAATTAACACCTGCTAACTCTACATCTTCTGTTTCAATTATATTACACATAGCAAACATATGAAAATAAAAAGCATACTCATTTACAAAACCATCTCTCTTATTTGAAAAGGCATTTATAACAGTTTCCTCAATAATTTCACTTCTTAAATTACTCTTAGCCATTTTAATCCTTTATATGACATTATACACTAAAAAATATTAAATCTTTCTTAAAATTTTCACTGATGTATCACCTTCGATAAATTCATCAATTAATACATCAGTATTTTTATTATTTGGTATATAAAACATATCATCTTTAAAATATATTTGTGTGTTAAAATCTCTATTTGTTATAGAAATAATATCATTAATTTTGAATATGCTAATATTAATATCTCTACTTCTTTTTAAATCATCAACATACAAATATCTAAAATTAGAATATTCAATCCAATAAAACATAATTTTATCTTTTTTAAGTTCTATATCTAATACAACTCTTGAAATATTATTATCTTTATGAAATTTTTTTAAGATTTCTAAATCAGCACCTTTAAAATCATAATCTTTATGAAATTTTACCATATAAAACCTTTCTTAGAACTTTAATTCAGGGTATAAATTTTGTATTTCTTCAATAGTATATAATGTTTCAAACCTTTTTAATACTGAACTAATTGGGAAATTATCAACTACTAAACTTTTATCCCCACTAAAGTTATATATTATATAACCATACACAACATCAGTTTCTGAAAAAATTTGAATGTAATAATACTCATCATTATAACCTATTAAAGCATACATTTTTTAATACCTCTTTTATGTTTTTAATCTTCTTGTTATTAATGTAATGAGTTCTTTATTATCTTTTTTAACAAAATCCATAAAATCACTCACACTTTCATTTTTCCATTGCTTCATAACTGATGTTGTTACTTCTATTTCAAAAGCGTGAAGCATAGCAAAAATAGTGAAAATATCTTCATCATCCATAGTAACTTTAGTATCTTTAATTTTTTCAATACTGTCGTGATATAGTTTATTAACTTGTTCTACTTTAGTTACTTGTTCAAGACCTTTAATATAACTAGCTAATTCAGCACCAATTTCAGGTAAATCAGAAATATCTCTTTTATATTTATTTAAAAACTTTTTAATTTTTGTAACATCAATAAATGTACTATGAGTATTATAAAAGTTAAGGAATTTGCTACCGATACTTGAACCTACTTTACCTTTAATAATCTCCCAAAGTTGAAATTCTTCAACTTCTTTATCTTCAAATATTTTCAAGAATTGACTTAATTTATACCAACTTCTTGGTGTAGCACCCTCACCATCTTCATTTGTACTATGAAAATCATTTTCATTTTCAAGCAAGTAATGAATAACAACATCAGGTACTCCTTTTTCACCACCCCATTTAACCCATCCTTGTAAATCTTCACTTGTTTTTAAATGTAAAAATCTATCTTTTAGTGCTGGGTCAAGTGTAATTACTTGATATAAATCATCATCAGGGTTAATACAAGCAATTACTTGACTTCTTACACCATCAGTAGTAGGTAAGAAATGCTCGTGAATTTGTCTTTCTAAAACAAGTTGTAAAGCACTTTGTAATACATCAGTTTGGGCTCGGTTTAACTCATCTAAGAGTAAAACATTATGTTCCCCTCTTGCTGATGCTTCTTCCATTCTTACTAACCAAGATGGTTTAGACCAATATTGAATACCATTTTTTTCAAAAGGCATACCAATCAAATCACCAACTTCTTGATGACTTAAAAATAAAACAGTATAAAAATAACCATTTTCCGAACAATATTGTTTAACTATTTCTGATTTACCAATACCGTGTTTACCCTCAATGATTACAGCATCATCAGCATCTTTAGAAAACTGTAAAATAGGTTTAATCTCTGTAATTTTCATTCTTTAATCTCCTCTTCCTCTATCTATTACTCTATCAAAATAATCTTCAGCTACCATTAAAGCCATCTCTTGCTTATCAAGTTCTTCTAGTAATGTTTTAGCAATACAACTATTAGACTCAGCACTTTTACATTCAGTATCAAGTCTATCTTCAAGAATAGAAATATTTTCTTTAATCTTAGAAATATGTTCTGTAATCTGTTTATATGTTAAACTCATTTTTGTTCCTTTTTCCTTTTATATGTGATATTATATCTATTAAATGCTTAAATTAAAATTAATTAGAATATAATTTCAGGATATTTTTCTTTTATATAGAGTTTTAGTTTTTCTTTTAAATTATCTGAAACACTTAAACTAGAACTTGTACTATTAACCTTAACACTAATATCAGATATATCAAGATTAATACCTAAATCTTTAAAAACATAGAATAAACTAAGTTCCATTTTTGGTGCTGTTTCAATAGTTATTATCGTATATAAAAAATCATTCCTAAAATCACTTAATTCTTCAGAATTATTTAAAAACCAATCAAAATAATTTTCAATCATAATTCTAAATCTATTAAATTATCATCAACCATTATAAAACTATCATCTCTTGAAAATGTTAAACAAAGTGTAATCAATGTTTCTTTAATTTTTGAAATTAATTTATCAATTTCTTTTCTGTTTTCATTATATGTTTCTATGCTACATTCAATTTTAATATATTTTAATAACATATTTCTACAAACTTCTTTATCATCTTCTAACATAGCATTTGAAACATCATTTGCTATATCCAATACTAAAAAGTATGATGGGTTTAAAGGGAAACTATCAACTATTTTTTCAAACTTATTTAAAAACTCTTCCATTTTTAATCCTTTTATGTTTTATATGTAGTATTATAGCTGAATATTCTTAATGTAATATTAAAATTTTTTGTTGTTTTGTTGTTGTGATTATATGTATGTAGATGTGTTAGGGGTAATAGAGGTAAAAACCTCTATTAGAAGATACTCTTATTTTAATTTCATAAGAATGTTTGGGTTGCTACCCATCATAGTAGTAGGATAATTCCCACTCCATTTTTCTGCTCTCATATAGTCTATAATAGCAGGGTTATTTTTAAGTGCTTGTGCTTTTTGTTTAATTGCTTTTGCTTCTGCTCCAGCAATAAGGGCAATTTTCTTAGCATTTGCTTTTGCTTCTGCTTCAATTTTATAAGCCACACCATCTGCTCTTGCTTTAGCGGCATCTCTTTCAGCATTTGCTGTATTTACTGCTCTTTGTGCTTCAAGGGCTTGTTTTTCAAGTTTAAATTTTTCAGCATCTCTTTCATTTTTAGCTGTTTGTTTAGCATCAATTGAAGCAAGATATTTTTTACTTAATTGAATATCTTCAATTTGAAAACCATTAACAGTAATAGGATAACCTTTAATTTGGTTAATAAATAATTCCTTAACTTTGAGTGTGCTTACACCTCTGTTCTTAATATTTTGTTCTGCTGTAAATTTAGCAATACCCTCTTTTGTGGCATCTCTAAGTTTTGGGTCTAAAATTCTACTTTCAAATTGGTCAAGTGAGCCATATTTCTTATAGAGTTCTAAAACACTTGCTTTATTAACAGTCCAGTTCATAGAAACAGTTGCTTTTGCCGCCATTTGCTCACTTGTAGCAATACTCATAGTTTCAACATTTTTTCTTGTTCTTACCTCAATCTCTACAACCTCATCAGCAATAGGCATTTTGAAGTGAAGTCCGGGATTAACTTGCTTTACTGCTTTACCCCAAGTCTTTACAATACCAACTTTACCCTCATCAACTGTATAAACTGATGTAGCACCTAAAATTAATAGCATAACTACTAATACACCTGCTCCAATAATTCCAAATAAACCTTTATCCATTTCTTTCCTTTTTATTTTTTATTTTCTTACTGCTAAACTAAGCACTATTTTAACTAACCACATTCCAATTGCTAATTTAATTGGTACTATTGCTATATCAAAAGCCCAAATCAACCCTAAAGCGATTAGATAAAAAATACCTAATTGAATTGCTAATCCTATAATTAATACAATAATAGCACCAATTGCTATACCTAAACCTTCTGCTGTTTTGCTATCCATTTCTTTTTCCTTTTGTTTTATATTATGTATCTAAATTTCTATAACAAACATTTATGTCATATCAAATCCTTTACTTTTATTTTGTGTATGTAGAATTATAGCTAATACAACCTTAACCTTTTATTAAATTAGAAAAAGATTTCAGGATATTTCTTTTCAAAGTAATTATATGGATATTCATTTATTTTTTCAAGCATATCTTGTGGTATGCTTTTATTTAATAAACTATGCTGTCGAGCAATAGCTAAAATTCTCTCATTAAATCTAAATTCTTGATGTATATATTTTGCTGTTTTATAATCTTCATAAAATGCTATTTCACAAAGTTCTTGTGTTTGTACTTTTATATTTTTTAGTAATTCAGGCTCTTTTGTAACAGTTTCAATACACCATTCATATGGCTGTTCTATTAATTCACTAAGCCATTGCTTTGACATTATAAATCCTTAATACTAACTTCACAAAAATCTATATTTTTTGTCGTTATATGTTCATCTTTATGATTTTCATTTATGTTATGAATTTTTTGAGGTTCATTAAATTCAATTACCATCTTATTATGAATAAACTCTAAAACACATTTGTTACAAAAATGAATATTATATTCTTTAGAAATTGGATTATCTATAATAGCATCACATTTATCACATTTATATAATAAAGATTGTATTTCCATCTCTAACCTTTATCTTCAATTAATTCCATATTTTTAAGAAACATATATAAATCTCTTACATATATTCTTGGTTTAGCACTATCAGGGAAAGAGTCCTCTTTATAAGTAACAGTGTTAATACCATTGATATTATCTGTTTTAATTACTTTATAAATAGTACCTTTTTCTTTATGTTTAAAAAGTTCATTACTCATCATCTAAATCCTCTAATGAGTGTAGATTTAGTACTTCAAAAGTGGATAAGTTTGAAAATTTAATATATTCTTCAGTAACCAAGAAATATACAGGTTCATCTTCATTCTTAAAAAACACTTTTAAACTTATAAATGTTTTATCATCATTAACTTTTACTGAATATTCTTTAATGCTACCTAAGTTCTTTTTAGAGTTTAGAAACATTTCAAATTCAAATTTACTTTTACCTATAAAATCAGAATCATCTTTAAGACTTAATAATAAAACTGAATAATGGTTCATTATTTCAGTAATTCTAACTTTATTTCTAACAAGTAATAGAACTTTATTATAAGTATTTTCTAAATCTTTTTCAAAATCATTAGATTCTAAATCAACTTCAAGATTATCTTCTAGTATTTTAGCAATTTCTTTATTATCAATTTCTAATTGTTTTTCTAATAATTTTACTCTATTTTCTAAATATAAACAATCATATGATATATTTTCATTTGTTTTTCTTGCTTCAAATATATCATCCATTTCTTCTTTTCTTTCATTTATCTTTTCTAATAATTCATCATCTAAATATGGTTCATCAAAAGAAGAAACACCATTTAAAACAAGTGTTCCTTTGAAATTTTTAATACTAATCATTATCTATTCCTTTAACATCAACATCTCTATATTTTTTATCAATAAGTTTTAAGTATTTAATAGGTGTTGCTTTTTTCATTTCTTCTGCTAACCACTTAATTTGAAAATATGCCGCACCACTATCTCTTAATGTAAAGTAGTTTTTAAGGCTTCTAATATTAAAAGTCACTACCATATCTACTTTCCAGTTATCTGAAACTATATGTTTAAAAGCATCTCCAACATTTCTTTTCTTCTTACCTTTTTGAAGTTTTTCAAAAATATCATAAGCATTATAAGGATTATCATTTGCTTCAAGAAATTTCATACTAGATTTAGCAACTGCCATCTCATAAAATTCATTACAGTTATTATATTGAAAATTTAGTTTATCAAAAATACCTGCTATTTCAATTTTTTGATACATTTCATCAGTAGTTACAAACATATCCATATTCATTAACTTTTCAGTAAAAAACTGTAATTCTGAACCAATATGAAATTTACTAGCAACAAAAGCATTAATAATACCACTCATTGTATATCTTGTACTTCTTACTGAAATTGCTTGTATTCTATGTCGAGCGTGTTCTTGAAGTACACCTCTTGAAGTACCTTTAATTAAGAAAGATAGATTAGAATGTTCTAAAATTGAATGGTGATGATATGCCCAAGCTAAATCACTAAGCAATTCAGAATCTTCAATATTGTTTAAATCATCTTTGTATGACTCATCATAATGGTCTTGACCTATATAAGAATCAAGTTGGTAATTAACTTCTTTAATTAGTGTGTTTTCACTATTGTTAAAACTATCATAGCAAGTTCTAGCGGCATATTCAGCTACACCTATACCTGTATCTTGTAATAGTGTTACTATCGGTTTTTCGTAAGATATACCATCTTTTTCTAATGTCATTAATATCCTTTTTTTATTTTTATGTTAGAATTATAACATAAAATATGTTAATTATTTTGATAAAACTTCTTTAGCTAGTTTACTAGCCATCTTGCCATCATATAATCCACCATATTCTTTTTTAAGAGTACCCATAATAGCACCAATATTGTTAGCACCTTTTGAAACCATAACTTCAATAGATACTTTTAACTCATCTTCGGTCATTTGTTTTGGTAAAAAACCTTGAAGTAATTCTATTTCATCTTGAAATTCTTGAATACTTTCAGTACAATTTTCCCAATTATGAGAACCTTGAAGAGATTCAATGTTATTTTCAGCATTTGAAATAAATTTCTTTATAACAGCAATTGCTTCTTCATCAGTTGTTTTTCTATTACCTTTATTCTTACCTATAATAGATACTTCTGACATTAATGTAGTTAAGATACCTGTTTTAAAGGTATCTCTATTCTTTCTTGCTAATAATTGTTCTTTTGTGATTTTATCTAAAATCATAATTGTTCCTTTTATTAGAAACTATCCCAAGAAGATGTAGGTTTTGCTTTTACTTCTGTTTTAGTTTCTTCTTTCTTTTTAGATTTTTTTGATGTTGTAGTTTCATTTTCTTCATCTAACATATCTAATGATGCTACTTCATCTAAATCTTCTTGTTCTACACCTAATAATGTTTTATAATAAGGTGTTTTTGCCACCATAGCAATACCAATATTGATTAAAGAATCTCTATGTATGCTATTTACTTTTTTAATTGTTTTTACTGAGTGTTCATCTAAATTAATAGATACACTTGTTGGTTTTACATTATCCATTATCTACCTTACCTAAACCTTTTAATTCTTTCTGATTTATCAAACCATTATTGTATAAATCTCTTGAATAATCAATAAAATCTCTATAAAGATAAATTTTTCTTTCTGCCTCTTCAAGGGCTTCACCACTAAGAGTATTAATTGTTTTTGTGATGTTTGCTAAATTTTTATAAGCGTCTCTGACACCATATCTATTTTTACTCATTATTCATACCTTTTTTTAATTTACCTTTTACCCATCCATCAGGTAAACTTAAACTTTCATCAATAGGTTGAATTTGAACTAATCTTTGTTCAACTCCATTATTGAACCAAGCCCTTTTAAGTTTTTCTGTTTTTTCAGACTCATTTTCTTTATCTTCTTTCTTTTCAAGAATATCTTTAAATTCTTGTGGAAATTCCTCAGCCACACCTTCAACTTTATAAGGTGCTTTAGAAACATCATAATCTCTTTTTCTAATTTCTTCCTTACTTTTAATAATATCAAGTTCTAAACAGTGTCCAAAAAAACACTTAATTCTATACCATAATTTTAACAATTTTTATCCTTTTTTATGAAATTAAATAACCACGAGTATTACTGAACTCATAAGGAGAATCAACAAACTCAACATTTGGCGGGAATGGAATATCTTGAAGTAAATAAGCACCACCACCAGCAATAAGCACTACATCTGACATAGCAAGAAGTTTTTTATCAGAAACTAAAACAGATTGAAACATTTTTTTAACAAATTGTGATTTTAATTCTGTAATTTTTTCTGATACTTTAGGTTGGTCTTCACCATTATATTTAAAAGTACCTTTAACAAAAAATTTAATTGCTTCTTGTTCTGAAAATGTTGTACCAAAAGTATTTTCAAGATAACTAGTAAAAGGTTTAATTATACTAGAAACACCGTGTCCTGGGTAACTTTTCATATTTTTTCTAATTGGTTTACCCTCTAAAAATGATATAAGGTTAATAGTATTATAACCAATATCAACTACTGTAAGATTGTCCGGCCATTCTCCATCATTATCTGATGAAACCCAATCAACAGCACATCCAGCACCTTGAGGAATAAGAATGGGTGTTGTTTCAACAGTTTGCCCATTCACTTCAATTTTTGAAATTCTTTCAATAAAATCATCTTTTTTATGCCAATCAACAATTGCCAATCCTGTTTTTACAACAATAGGTTTTTCAAGTTCTGCTTTATCAAATTTACTTAAAATATGATAGATAAGAAGAGGAGCAAATTTATATAAAAATTTAAAATCCATAGTTGTAAAAGCCTCAGCATCAGCGGCTTCACTACCCACATAATACTTATCTCCCTCAAAGTCATAAATATTCCCTTCACCATATGATGTACCTACATCAGTAGCAAAAGAAACAGCAGTTGGGAATTTTGCTATTTTATCAGCATAAGCAACTTTTGATGTTGAATAGCCTAAATCAATCGCTATTTGTTCTTCCATTTTTTTCCTTTATTATATTTAATAAGTCATATTATATAGTAATATTACTTAATTTTTATGTGTTAAAACATTATTTCAGGGTATGTTTCTAAAACTTTATCTCTAATAGATTCATCCATATTATCTTCAAATTGTTTTCCATAAAATCTATCTTGTCGTTGTAATAATAATTCATATATTTTAGGTATATAATCAATACTATCTTCATTAATTATTTTTGTAAAAAAAGAAATTAATCTATCTTTTTCAGAAAAATGTTTCTCCAATATTAAATATAAGTTAAATACCTCATCACGACTAAGTTTTAAATCTATGTTATATAACTTTTTACAATCTACAATAATTGTAATCAGATTTTCAAGCCCACCATACATAGGTATATCTCTTTTTTCATCATTATAAAAACTTTCATATACTTCATCTTGTTTATCAATGAAAATATGTACAAGTTCTTGTAAAGTTTTATATGAAGGTTGTATATGTTTTGTTATAGAATATTTTTTAAATCTTGATATAGTATTATAATTTATATTTAATGGATTTAAACAAAGATAATTATCAAAATCATTACCTATATAAAGATTGCCATAAGAACTTATAGCAATTTTACTCTTATTCAAATCAAATCTATCTATAAGTTTTTGTGGTGCTGAATAATCTTTATGTACTAAATCTATTGAAATTGTATTTTTATTTTTTCCTCTTTTTTTATAAAAACTTTTAGCATTTGGTTTAGGTGATAAATTACTAAAACCATTTTTTTGTACTGCTTCAAGCATTTTTATATAATCTTCCTCACATTCAAAAAATAAATCAATATCAGAATTACCTGAATATTCCAACCAATCTAAATAACTTTTTGGATTACCATAATCATTTTTTGTAGCTATATAATAAGAACAATAACTAAGAAGAGAACCACCAGCTAAAGTGAATGGAACTCTTTTACTAAAATAATTAAAACCACCATATAAAAAATTATCTATTTCATTTAATGTTTTATTAATAAAATTAGGATTTAATATACCTTTAATATCATCTGAACTTATATTATCATTACAATAACAATCAACATAAGTTCTTGTAGCAACAATTTCATCAAAATCAAAATCCATTTTAAAAACCTAAATCTAAAAACTCTTTATATAGAAGAATTACTTCCCATTTTAATTTTTTAAGTAATTCTTCACTCATTTCACAAGGAAAGTTATCTTTATCAATATTTTCTAATATTGTATCAACTTCACCCAATACATCTCTAATTTTATCTAATGTTTCTTGTTCTTCTCTGTTACCAAATTTAACTTCTTTAATCTCATCAGCATAAGTCAATGGAAATTTAATAAAACCAAATTGAAGTAACTCTTTAACTTCCATAGCTACTCTAAGGGCGTGGCTCATTGCTTTCCAATCTGTTTTTGATTCAGTTTTAGCTACTGTTTTAGTTCTATTACCAAATTGATTATAAAATTTAGAAACTCTTTCTAAAAAATAACCTACTGTTACATCTTTATGATATAGTTTACCAAGAACAGAAATATAATCAATGATATTACTACTACCATCATTTCTTCTAGCACCTTCTGCTTTTGTAAACTTAATATATTTTTTACCTTGGGCTTTTAGTTCAAGAAAATCCCAATATTCACCTAATTTATTTTCTTTTGGAGCAAGATTAAAATAATTAACACAATCTTTATAAAAAACATCTAACTCTTCATATCTAGCACCTTTAATCCCAAATTTTTTAGTTTGACCAACAGCATAACCGATAAAACTTTTCATATTAGAATTTCTAAACTTTTGATAATTTTTCTTCATAAAGTTCGTGAAAATACCATCATCAAAAACAATAGTATCTTCTCTAAACATACTAAAAAGTAAATCAACAGCACCTGTTTCAGATTTTCTAAGATGATTAAAGAAGTCATTTACAGGGTGTAATGTTAAATCAATATCATCAGAAGAGTTTTTATCTTTTGTATTTGAATTAAAAACAAAAGCACTAGGTGTATTACCAATAAGCACTTCTTTTAGATTAGGCATAAAAATACCTTTAAAATCTAAATCACTATTTTCATTATCAGTACCATAAAGAACAGAACCTGTAATTGTAATATATAAAACAGTTGAATTTGTATTTTTTTCAAATTCTTCTATTTTAGAGTCCAATAACTCTAATGTTTCTTTTGGAACTTTTTTATTTTGAACTAACATAAATATCCTTCTTTTTTAATTATGTAATTATAGCATTTTAATATTAAAAGAAAATTAAAAATTAAAATTAATTTTCTTCTTTATCTTCAACCATAGATGACATAATGTTCATTTGTTCATCATACTGTTTTACCATATTATTGTGTTCAGTATTAATTCTCTCTAAAATCTTTTCATAATTCATACTAGCATACTTATAACCAATTAAGAATGAAAACATCTCATCAGAAGTTTTAGTTGTTATCATAACACCACCATCATCAAAAACAAGTTTATACATACCATCATAAATTATAGTTGCTTTATTTTGTGTTAAGAATGTTTTTATTGTTTCATCTTTTGAATATCTATTCATTACTATCCTTTTTATTTTTCTGATAAATTTTAAAATCTAAATACCTTGTTTCTTTCATTAGTTCTTTTAATATTTTCTTAGTTACATAACCATCTTCATTTTTTAAAATTATAGATACACTAATTCTTGGTCTAAAGGTAAACTCATCTTTTTGTTTTGAATATGAAATTAAAGACTCAAATCCTAATAAAATATTATATAAATTTTCTATTTTCCAATACCCAAAATCATTTTTTGTATTTTCTTTATAGTCTTTAAATTCTTTTTTTATTACATTTGAAAATGTTGGAAATACTTCTATCAAAAATTTTTCTATATATCTTAAAGAAATATAATAAACTACACCTTTTTGTGTTGTTCTTGAAAACTCTTTAATAATAAATAAAGCATCTCTTAATTCTGTATTATGTGAATAATCACTTTTTATACTACCATATATTTTATTAATTTCTAATAAAACACTTTCAAAATATATACTTTCTTTTGTAAAGATTTTTTTATATTCTTTTTTATGTTTATATAAAGTTATAAATTTATTATGCTCAATTATATTATAAGCACTTTCTTCATCACTTGAAATATTATCATATTTTAGATACTCTATTTTTTGTTCTTCATATGGCAACCTAAAACCAAAACCTGTAAATGTTTTTGTATCTGAAAACACCTCTGTTTTTTCAGTTAAGATAGATAGAGTTTCTAAATTTAATTTAAGTTGTTTTTTAAGTTCATCCACAAATTGTTCTGATGTTGCTTTATCCAACTCTATATTAAACAATTTCTGAATATTATCATACTCTTTAATAACTTTTAAAATAGTTGAGGTATTTTTATCTTTTTTGAACATATTATTCCTTTAGATTAAAGCCTTAAATTTTGATAAAAGTGTTTCCATATCATCAACCAAACTCACTGCTCTTGATGGGTCAATAGTGCTTATAGTTTGTCTAATACTATCAATTTTTGATTCTGTTTGAGCTAAAGAACTTTTAAATTTATCTTCAATTTCCTGAATATTTGCTAAACTTTTTTGTTTAACTTTTTCCTCAATATCTAAAATTGTTTTATCTACATTCACAATATTTTGTAATTTATGAAAGTTTGCTTTTTTATCTAGTATCTCATCAAGATATTTAGCATCTGATAAAATTATTTCAGTACCATTGTTACAAGTCAATAAAACCTCATCATATTTTCTTTCAGCCGTCAAAATATCAGGACAAAATAAAATAGTGTTATTTATCTCAATATAAAATTCAGAATTTTCCATTACACAGCCTCTGATGAAATTGTACTTGACTGCATAATTTGTAATGTTTCTTCTTCAGCATTTGCTCTTTCAAGAAGTGCTTGTTGCATTTTTACCTCAATACTTTTAAGATTTTTATAACCTTTAACAGATTTTTCAATATATTTTTTTCTTGAATCAATCAAATCTTTAGTAAACTGTATATTTCTATCAGCGGCTTTTTCATAAAATTCTTCATCAATTTTTTCTGAGAAGTTATCCATAACATCAATAATAAGACTTTGAATATTATTTGTTGATTCTTGTGTAACTTTATTTGTCAATTCTTCTAAAGAGTTCATCATTTCAACAGTATCTTTCATACTATTAATAGTTGCCGCTATGTTTACAGAACTATTTAATGTATTTTTAAGAACAGGTAAAGTTTTTACAATTTTAACCATTAAAGTTTCCATAAGGTTAAGAATAAAATCAATTTGATTATATAACATTTCTTTAACCACTTGTCTTTGAGATTGAGCAACAATACTCATATCAATTGCTTTAAGTTTTTCACCTGAGCTAGTTGTATTATCAATAATATAATCAAGTTGAACAATATACTCTTCAAGTTTTGCCTCTTGTACTTGTAAATTACTTCTAAGTAAATCAATATTTTCACTCAAAACAATAAGTCTTTTCTTCTTTTCTTCAAAAGTATTAAAAATACCCTCAATAATTTCTTTAACAGAACTATTTTCAAAATTTGTTCTTCTGACTTCTTCATACTTACCCTTAGCCCAATCCCCAATCATCGGTACATTACCTAAATGGCTTAGTGTTTTTTCTTTAAAACTTTTTGTTTCACCTCTTGAAAATGTTTCAATATATTCTTTTGCTTTAAGAATTTCATCACTAATTTGATTTAACTCATCATTTTGTATTACAGTGGACATTTTATCCATATTTGAATCTATCTCTTTAACAAAAGAATTGAAATTCTTTTCAATATCTTCAATACTCATTACACCTTGAACTGTTTCTTGTTTTACTACATATCCATCAATTTCTTTAGACATTTTTTACCTTTACTTTTTACTCAGATTTATTTTTAAAAAAAGATTCAATAGAATCAACAATTTCTTTTTGGTTTTTGGATGTTTGAACATCATCAACCTCTACCCAATAAGAAGCCCAAATTTCTCTTTTTTGAAATTGAAATTTTTTATTAATATATTTAGACCAATTAATTAAAAAAATACCAACATCTTTTTTAGAAGACTTTTGGAAAAAATATTCTTCAAAATCTCTCTCATCAACTTCTACACCTGTTTCTTCCCAAAATTCTCTTTTGGCACATTGAGCAATAGTTTCACCCTCTTCAATTTTACCTTTGAAGAAATTGTATCTACTATGTTCTGATGTTTTATTTAACAATATATAATATTGCCCATTTATAATTAAATAAGGAGCAACCCCATAACTTTTTTCTTTTGCCATTTTGAATCCTTTTAGTTTATATATGATGAAATTATAGCAAAAGAAACCTTAATTGTATATTAATTAAATAATTCTTTTACTTTTTCTTCATCTAAATCTTCTGCTTTTGGTAATTCTAAATCTAAATGTAAAATTAATGAACCCTGAGTACCTAAGCCCTGATTGGGAATTTGTACAAAGTCACCGGGCTTTGTATTTTTTGGAACAGTAACAATTAAATCTTTACCATAATGATTATATTTTATTTCATTTCCAAAAATCATACTAACTAAATCAATTTTGATAATCTTTATAATAGTATCATTCTCAACAAATTCTTTATCATTATTTTTTGGTGTTATGATAATAAATAAATCTCCTGTATTTTTACCATCTGACATACCTTTGCCTTTAACTCTTACCCTACTACCCGGTATTGTTCTAGGTGGTATTTTTACTTTAGTACCATCTTGTAATTGTATAGAAGTACCTTTAAATAAATCTTCTATCGAAATATATGCTTGAATTGTTGTATGAATAAAAGGATTACCACCCATACCAAAAGGATTACCTTGTCGGGGATTTCCCTTTTGGTTGAAAAATGATGCCATTGCTTCTGCAAACTCATCAGCATTTGGATTAGGTCTTCCACCACCTGACCCCATTTTTTCATACATTTCATCACCAAATCTATCATACTTTTGTTTTTCTTGTGGATTGCTTAGAACTTCATATGCTCTATTAATTTCTTTAAACTTATCTTCACCACCCTCTTCTTTACAAACATCAGGGTGGTATTTTTTAGCTAATTTTCTATATGCTTTTTTTATTTCTACTGTTGTAGAAGTTTCTTCAATTTCAAGAATTTTATATAATTTTTTCAATTTTTCCTCTTTTATTCTTCAATTTCAGCATCAATAACATCATCATTATTTTCAGTGCTTTCTTTTACCTCAGCACCTTCATTTCTTTTTGATTTCTCTTCAAATGCTTTTAAATAAACTTCTTCAAGTTCATCTCTAATTTTTCTAATTTCTTCTGCTGTTCTATCTTCTTTTACATATTCTTCAACATCAGAAATTTTAGCTGATAGCACTTCATTTTTTTCTTCATCATTAAAGTTTTTAATTCTTGAAAGAGTAGCATCCAATTCATTTTTTGCTTCAATTGCTTTAATTTTTTCAGCCTTTTCTTGATTTTGTTTTTCAGCATCATCAATCATCTTTCTAATTTCTTCTTCACTTAAACCTGTCGAACCTGTAATTGTTATTTTCTGTTCTTTACCTGTTCCTTTATCAATAGCTGATACACTCAAAACACCATTAGAATCAACATCAAAATTAACTTCAATTTGTGGTACACCTTTTTTAGCTGGTGTTATACCCTCAAGATTAAATTGTCCTAAAGATTTATTATCTTCTGCTAATTTTGCTTCACCTTGTACTACTACAATACTAACTGCTGGTTGATTATCAACTGCTGTACTAAAGATTTCTGATTTTTTAACAGGAATAGTTGTACCTTTTGGGATGATTTTAGTAGCAATACCACCCATAGTTTCAATACCAAGTGATAATGGTGTAACATCAAGAAGAAGAACATCTTTTACATCTCCTGTTAATACACCACCTTGAATTGAAGCACCAGCGGCTACAACTTCATCAGGATTAACAGATTTATTAAGAGTTTTACCTTTAAAATACTTTGAAACTGCCTCTTGTACTAAAGGTATTCTTGTTGAGCCACCAACCATAATCAATTCACTAATATCATCTACACTTAAACCAGCGTCTTGTAATGCTGTTGTAATATGTTCAATAGTTTCATCTACAAGATTTTGTACTAACCCCTCAAATTTACCTCTTGAAATTTTTAAAACAAGATGCTGCGGGCCGGCTTCTGTCATAGTAATAAATGGTAAGTTAATTTCAGTTTCTACAACACTTGATAACTCTTTTTTAGCATTTTCTGAAGCATCATATAATCTTTGAAGTGCCATTTTATCATTTCTTAAATCAACACCCTGTTTCTCTTTAAAATATTCAGCAATATAATTAACTAAAATTTGGTCAAAGTCTTTACCACCTAAGAAAGCATTACCATCAGTTGAAAGAACTTCAAAAGTACCATCTCCAATTTCTAATACAGATACATCAAAAGTACCACCACCAAAATCATAAACAAGAATATTTTCCTCACCTTTTTTGTCCAAACCATAAGCAAGAGCGGCCGAAGTAGGTTCATTAATAATTCTTAGTACATTAAGCCCTGCAATAACGCCTGCCTCTTGTGTCGCCTTTCTCTGAGCATCATTAAAGTATGCTGGAACTGTAATTACAGCATCTGTAACTTCTTTACCAATAAATGCTTCTGCATCATCTTTTAGTTTTGTAAGGATTTTAGCTGAAATTTCTTGTGGTGTATAAATCTTACCATCAACATCAACAGCGGCCAAACCATTTTTATCTACAATTTTATATTGTACTTTTTCTTGAGCCTCTTTACATCTAGGTTCATTAAATTGCATACCCATAATTCTTTTAATTGCTTCAATAGTTTTTTCAGGGTTTGTGACTGCTTGTCTTTTTGCTGATTCCCCTACTAATACATCCCCTTTATCTGTAAATGCTACAATACTAGGTGTTGTATTTTTACCCTCAGCATTAGGAATAATTTTAAATTCCCCTACTTCATAAACTGAAACAGCACTATTTGTCGTTCCTAAATCTATACCAATAACTGCCATAAATTATCTCCTTTGTGTTTTAAATGTTTTAATTCTTAATTATATAATATTTTTATTTAATTTTTTCTTATTATATAGATTTTGGATTTAAAATTTTATCTCTTGCTGACATAATACATTTACCTAAAAGATTTTCACCATTCCAAGTACTTTCATTTAATACCTTATCATCTGACCAATGAAGCCCAATACCCCAAATCTTATCATAAGGTGATGCTTCTACTATATGTTTATTTTTGTGTGCTATAAGTTTTTCTAATAACTTAGGATTTTGAGAGAACTTTAAAAAATTCCCTCTTTCAACAATATCCATTTTATTAAAATTCCAAATATCTTCATCAAAACCTTTAATTTCTCTACCCAATTTTTTTAATACCTTTGGATTACTTGTTTGTTTCATTTTTTCTAATACATCATAATCTTTAAAAAGTTCTGCTTTTTTCATCATCATATACTGTTCAGCATTTTGAAAAATAAATCCATCTTCTTTGAATTGGTTTTTTGAAGTGTACCATTGAGAATAGATACTACCCCAAAAATAAATATGTGTTTTTGTTTCTCTAAAATTATTTTCTTCTACCATTTTTTAGCCTTTTTTTTAAAATATTAGTTCAGGGTATTCTTTTTTAATATATGCCATATCTGTTTTATCAATACCAAAAAACTCTTTTAGTATTGCTTTTATTAATAATGTAACTTCAACTCTATAAACCTCTTTATAAGCATAACCACCATAATAATCACCCTCACTTCTATCTTCTTCTTCTATAACACTTTCAATTTTATTATAATTTTCTTCTGTATAAGGAATATTCATTTTTTTAAATATCTTTTCAAGTTCTGTAAAATCAGTAAAATGGTATGGGTCATCAGGTGTTGTTTCAGACGGGCCGTCTTCATCCCAACAAGTACCATATGTACTTCCTTCTAAGACATACTCTTGTGTTTCTATATAATTTTGAAAGTTATTTTCTTCTTTTATATATTCTACATAATCAGCCTTATATACTTCCATTGTTTCTCTTATTTTATTTCTAAAATAACTTTCTTTCATAAAACTTAAATCAGAACCATAAATTATATTAACACTATCTTTTTCTCTATTTCTTGATAAATCATTGTAGATACAATTTTCTATATTAGGTTTAAAATATACTAATCTAATATAATAATCAAAAGTTTCAATCAATTTCTTAACTAAATTCCTTGTAATAAATAAACCATCCAAATAAACATCTGTTACTGTATAATTATATTCTTTTATATAATTTATTAAATCATCTAATGTATAATTATCCTTAAACAATTCATCAGCATTTATAACTGTATTAAATTTTCTTGATAAAACAGTTTTTCCTGAACCAGGCAAACCAACAGGTACTATTAACATTATATTTTCCTTTTTGTTTCTTCTATGTATTTTGGATTTTTTATAAACTGTTGTGAAAAGCAAAATTCATCGTGAAAACTTTGAACAGCAACATCACTAAATGGAATATAATTTTCATCAATCAATTCTTGTGTTCTATTGTTAAAATCTTTTGCTCCAAACTGTACTACTAAATATATTTCATCAGCACTTTTTAGATTATCTATCATATTTTATAGCCTTTTTCATATCCATTTCTTGTGTTTTCTTTTTTAAATCTTCTCTTTTATCATATAGTTTTTTACCTCTCACAAGAACTAACTCAGCCTTAATAAATCTAGTATTTTCAGGTTGATAAACTTTTGTTATAGATAATGTTAAACCTTTTTCTTGAATCTTTTTTTGTAATTTTTTAATCTCTCTTTTTTTGAGTAAAAATTTTATTGGTTTATCATCAAAAGAACTAAAAGCATCCAAATAATCAGGTCTAGCAAGTGAGTATTGTTTTAATGATAAAACACCATCATCAAGACTAACATAAGAACCTTTAAGGCTTAAAGAACCTTTTCTAATTGATTTTACTTGCGGACCGCTCAAAACAACACCTGCCTCAAATGTTTCAATTATTTCATAGTCGTGTTTTACTTTTTTATTATTTGAATATATCATTTTAATCCTTTAAACAGTTTTATCTAAAATACTCTCTGTATTTACAGTTTCATATTCATCACATTCTTTAAAACAACTTCTTTTCAATCTTTCCTTATGTAAAGTTTCAAGATATAATTTTTCCATAATAGCACTTCTATCTAGTTTATCTTCTAATATAAGTAAATTATATTTTAAATTATGAATTTCTTCCTTTAAAGAGTTTATCTGAATATCTTTATCAACTAATGTGTTTTCATAACTATAAAGTAAATCATCTTGTGCTTTATATTTCTGTAACTCAGCATTTTCTTTTTTTAACTTTTCATTTTCTTTCAGCATTGAGTTATAATCTTTTTTGATTACTTCCCAATCCTCTTTTAAAATTTTTACATACTTATCTGAAAACATTACTCTTCTCCTATAAGTTTTTCTGTTAATTCAACAAAATTTTTAGCATCTTCTGATACAAACCATTTACCATCTTTGAAAAGATATAGATACTCTTCGTGATAATCAGTTAAATCATCAGAACTTGATTTATAACCCTCTTCATCATAAAATCTACAAGTGTCAATAGTTTCATCTAAAACTGAAATATTACCCTTAGCAATAAGTTCTCTTGCTTTTTCTTCTGAATTATAGTTATTTAAAAGTATTCTACCATTATGTGATAAATATCCATCCCAATGAGCATAAATACCTTCAAAACTTTTATCTTCATTTTCTATCCAAATTGTACTTCTTGTTGCCATTTCTAATCCTTTTATGTTTTATATGTAGTATTATAGCTACTATATGCTTAAAGTAAAATAAAAATAGTATGTTTATTATTGATTTTTTAAAAATTTTATTGTGGGAACATAGATTACATTGAATCTATGTTTTTCATTACTTCATCAAGCATTACTGCTTTTTCAAGTTTTGTAAGAGTTTGTGGGTTTAATTTTCTTATTATATTACCATTTATTTTTTTAAGTAATTTAATATCATTAGCACTAATTAGTATAGGCATCATTTTTGTTTTATTTTCATCTAAAGTTTCTTTAAGATTGTTGTGGTCTAGTAGAATAGCATATCCCTTATATGTAGCAATATGTTCTCTTAATACACCTTTGTTCATATAAAACCTTGATTTTTTAAAAAATGTTAAACCATCTCTTTCAAAAACAGGTTTCATTTTCTTATCTTTTAATAACTTATCTAATTCATTAAAAGAACCTACTGTTTTAGTATTATCAACACCATTTAGGTTATTTTTCATATTTTTCCTTTATATTAACCAAGATACCCAAAAGGATTATCTTCTTTTGTTTTTTCTCTTATTGGTTTTTCTCTAACCTCAGCAGGATAAATAGTTTCATTTTTTAATACTACATCTTCGGCTTTGTGTGTAACATTTTTTACTTCTTCTTCTTCATCTCTGAATATTGAATCTAAGTTACCAAAATCACCATAATCAAAATTGTTACTATCTGTTATATCATCTGCTGAAGAATAATCATCTCTATTTGGTATATAAGATTTTAATTTAAGTTTAAAAACATTTTTCAGTCTATCAGAAGTAAATACATTATTATTACCAAAATCTGCTGAACTTAATTCAAAACCAGTAACTTCCATTATTTTATTACTTTCAAAAACTACCAAATTCCCAATAGGTAAATTTTCTATTGTTGCTTTACCATCTCTATTAACAATTTCAGGGTGTATCACTTCCATAACTTTTCTAGGAATGAATATATTAATACTTTCTACATTTTGAAGCCCAAAATTTGAAAATAAAGAGTTATCACCTTCCCAATTATCACTAGCTGATGGTAAACCAAAAAATTGGTGTACCTTTTGATTGTCTATCTTTAAATGACTCCATTCACCAAATATTTCATTTTGATTAATTTTTTCTGTTATAAGATATTTTACAGGTACACCATACATATTAATTAATTCTTCTGTTGTATCTCTAAAAAGTTCATATTCTCTATCGTGTGATGAGTCATATAAATTAAGGTTCATTTTATACCTCTTTAATTTTAATAATATTTATATGATTTTCTATTATAGAGATTATTATTTTTTATATTTTTTATATTCTTTCTTAGTCATCTCTTTACCATCTACTATGATATGAGTTGCTATATTTCTTTTTAACATATCAGAAGCATCAAACCAAAAGTTTTTTCCATTTACCATTTGTTTCCATTCTTTTTTATTTAAGAATTGTTTAGCAACACTCAAAAAAGAAATAATATGTTTTTCATCAAAATCTAATCTATCTTTAATATCTTGAAATTTACCACCATAACCACCTGAATAGTTGTGAAACATTATTCTTGAATTTTCATATATAACTCTTTTATCAGCATTAGCAAAAACAATAGCACCTGCTGAACTAGCGTGGCTTTCAATATATGCTGTTGTTCTACCATTAAATTTGTTATTCATTATATTCACAACTTGCTGACATTCAATAACCAATCCAACTGGTGACATAATTCTTAATTCTAATTCATCTTTTTCATTAGAATCATATAAATCATTTAATATTAAATGAAACTTAGGTGTTTGATTATCAAAAGTTCCTATAAAAAACCTAAATTTTGTATAGTCTTGATTTTTTACAATCTTCTTTTTATGTAAAGAGTGTTCTTTACTCTCATAAGTTTTGTTCTTATCTTCATTAAATTTCTTTCTCATATATAACCTTTTATTTTTAATAGATTTTATTATACAGTAAAAATACTTAATTTTTATATGAAGCCACCAACCATATCTCTATTTCCCCAAATATCCTTAGTAAACGGCCCGTCATCTTCCAAATCATCATCAGAACTAAAACCTAAATCCATAAATTCTTCCATCTCTTTATCATTCTCTTCTTGTTGTTTTTCTTTTTTATCAAGATAATCAACAAAACCTCTAAAATCATCAAAGTTTTTAAAATCTAAAAATGGAGCAAAAACAAGCATTAATGACATAACAAGGTCATCGTGATAACCCTCTTCTGCTTTATATATACCATCTTTATATTCAATGAAGTTAAATAATTCATCTAATGTTTTTGTATCATTTATTATTAGGTTTCCATTCTCTACAAATTTCTTTAATAGAGTTAAACCTAATCTTTTTGTTTTGGTAGTTGTCCTAATGCCCATTTCCTTTTTAGGGCGACCCTTACTATCTTTTTCTATAAAGACTTCACCCTCATATTCATAATTATAATATACAGTACTAGGTATAGACTCAGCTACATTATTTTCACATACTATCATAGCCTTATTATAATACAACCCTAAATCATTTAATTTACCAGGAATTGTTAAATAACTCTCGTGTAATTGTGCTGATGCTACTTGTTCAAAAGGTAAATTTGTAACATCAACAACTTGTAATCCAGCACTATCCAAACCCTCTTTTTTGGGGTCACAAGTAACTATATAATTATGATTAGGTTTTGGCTCTTTAAAAATTCTTAGTCCATTAAAAACATTATCAAACAAAATTTCATCATCATCCATAGGTTCAATATTTTTTAATGCTTGTGAATCTATTAAAGTTTTAGAACTACCTAAAAAAGAGTTACCAAAATTTTGTTGGAAAAACATCTCTCCATTTTTAGCTATTATTTCAGCCTTAAATTCATCAGGTGTTTTAAGAGTACCATCTTTTTTCCATCTAGGAACTTCTTTCCAACTTGCTTCAGCTATTCTATAACCATTTTTACCCTTTCTAGCACCCTCTACTAAATGATACCAATGATTAAGCCCACCAGCCGTACTTGACATAATAGTTTGTTTTTCCATAAGTGCTTCTTGAGCAGGGAAAACAGAATCAGCAAATTCTTCCCACACACTATGTCTAATAAAAGCAACCTCATCAACATATAATATATTAATAGTAAACCCCCTAAAAGCATCACCATTAGTTGCTGAGGTTAAAATTCTTGTACCATTTTCAAATTCAATAGAACCTTTATTCCAAACCTTTATACCCGGCTTCATCCAAATAGGTAACTCCAAAAATATATTTTTTATTTTGTCTAATACTTCCATAGCTAATTTTTGAACATTTGCCGCTATACCAATATTAATATTAGGTGTTGTAATTGCTTTCCATAATAGATAAGTTGAAATAGTTACAGATTTTCCTGATTGTCTCGGCCAAAATGCTAAAACATCTTCACCTGTTACTAAATCATCTTCTAACCTTTTTTGGTATGGTCTTGGCTCAGGTCTTTTAATACCTTTTTTAGTAACAATTTTACAATAATTTTCTCTAAAATAATAATAATCTAAATATGATGTTTTAATTTCATTTATTAATGTTTCTGAAAGATTTATTTGTGTTTTCTCTTTTTTTAAATCTCTTAACCCATTATGCGATATAGGCATACCAAAGGCATCTACATATAAACCCTCTTTATTTTTCTCTATATCTATAACACTTAAAACTTTATTTTTCTCTTCATCACTAAGTACAACATCTTTATTATGTTCTTTTAATTTATTAAATATTCCTTCCATAATAAAACCTTTACTTTTTATAAAGTTCAGCATAACCCTCTTCAACCATCTTTAGATTAAGTGACTCCCCATTAATTATAATATCCCCTAAATATCTTCCATATTTACCTTGGCTATCTTTATTTGTTCTAACAAAAACATCATCACCTTTAGATATAGCTGAGTTTAAATGTTCTACTAACCATAATCTTGATTTTAATCCTTCTTCTCTTTCTTCCCCTCTTATTTCAGGAGCATCAATAAAAGACAATCTAATCTTTTCAATAAATGAAATCTTAAATCCTAAATCAAGTTCTGCTGTAATTGTATCACCATCATATATTTTGTGTATTTTTTTAATTCTGTAAGTATAAAGCATTATAAATCCTTTTATAATTATTTATAATACTTTATGTAGTGTTGTAAGGTTATTGTAAGTTTTATAAGTCTTTAAGGTTATTTTGTGTTTTCAATTTTATGATAATCTCTTAACCTGTTAAGTTTATAAGGGTCAAAAACAAAAAGGCTTAAACTTATAATCATAGATAAAATAATTTTTTTAAATATCTTCATAGTAATACCCTATTTTTTAGGTATTACTAATTCAAAGTGTGGTAAATCAAAGAAATGAGAATCTCCGAAAAAGTCCATATCATTATCCCAATTTCCACCCCATCTTAAAGTATGTTTTATTTTTCCCTCTTCATAAAGTCTAGCGGCTATCCCCATTATTAATCCTGCTTGGTAATAAAAAAGTTTAGTTCCTGACTCATTTGTAAAAGGATTGAAACCTTTATAGTAAGGCATTAAATCAACAGCAAAAGAAGCAATAGCATCACCATCTTCATCTGTTAAAATTTTGTGTTCTTCATCTACACCAGCATCAAGTTTTTCACACTTTCTGCCTTGGTGTTTTGATTTTTTATGGATACCATCAAGTTGAGATTTGCCTTCATTAAAAAGTTTAAATTGTTCTTCTTCACTTCTTATACCATATATAACAGAAAAATCAAAATATTTAATTGCTTCATTACATATAATTCTTAAATCTCTATGACAAGTTTCTAAGTTTCTTTTACTTCTTTTACCAAATTTTGGCATTTAAAATCCTTTTTTTTGTTCTAAGGTGCAGGAATTGTTGTTTCTAAGTTTGTTGCTAATTGTAACATTTTCTTTTGTTTAGTACCTTGTAAAACAGTTGTAATTGTTTCTTTTACTTTTTTCATTGCTTGATAAAATTCTTTAAGTTTATCAGTTGCTGTTTTAGCTACTGCTTTAACATTAGCCATTAAATCCCAACCTGTAACAGCATCAATTAAGTGTATCGGGCCGGTAACAATATGTAATGTAGCCATATCTAATTTAAGTAAGAAATCTAAAACTTCTTCTTTTTTAACATTTTTAAGTTGTTCTTTAACAGCCTCTTTATCACCTTTAATTGCTGACATAAGAACTTTACCTGTACCTTTAGTAAAATCAGCTAAATAATCAATAATACCTTTTGTTTTATGTAATTTAAGACCAACTTTGTTTAACCAATCATTTACACCTTCTTCAAGTACAATTCTTTGGCTTTCTGTTAAATTTTCAAAATCATAAGATTCAGCTATAATATCACTTTTTTCTGCCATATATAACATTAAACCTATCTTATCTTCCATTTCTTCTACAAGTGCTTTTTCACTCATATATTCACTAAATTTTTTCATTTCTTTCTCCTATTTTAGAATTATTTATACATCCATTCCAACCCAAGGAATGAATTGAATTTTCTGTCCATTTTCTTTAAATGTAAAATTCCATCTAGTATTATTTTCCAAAGGGTCACCAAATAAAGTGTATATAATAGGTTCTTTATCATATTTTTCTTTAATATATTTTACAATTTTTTCAAAACCCTTTTTATCTTGTACTAAGTCACTTACAATTAATATATTTGTAGCACCTCTTAAACCATCATCTTTAAGCAATGTTACACTATCAGAATTTGAGCTAAACTTTTCATAATTTATAATACTCAACCCTGTATTAAATTCATTTGATAACCTTACACCCAAAGGTAAACCATCCTTAAACACTGAAACAATCTGTAAACCATCTTTTTTAACATTCAATAGGACTCTATTTTTAATGTCATTAATAGCATATTCAAAATGTTCACTATTAAAATAAAACTTTTGTTTATTCATATTAACCCTCCATATACTTATTTTTTACTACCTATAATAAGATAATCAATACCATCAACAACTTTTATAAAATAACCTTTTATATAAGGTACATCAACAGTTCTGTTTGCTTTTCTCAATCTTTTAATATCACTATCACTTGTTGCAATATCTAGTGATATTGGTAATTGTTTGTAATCATTTAGTGATTTTTTTATATTTTCAAAACTATTATTAAAATAAACTTCTTCATAAGCATATTCTTTTATAGTACACTCAAAATTACCAAAAATACTACCAAGATAAAAATTTTTGCTTAATTCAAATTGTTTTTGTGATAATGCTGTTAGTACTTTACCATAAAACTTATTATTTTTTTCATATATATTTAATACAAGTACAATATCATTTATAAAGATAACAAACTTAAAATCATTTACTGTAAAATTCTTTTTATATTTTTGAAAAGCAATAGATAAAGAAATATCAGATTTTAGGTCTGATATTTTTAAATCTATATTAAATCTTTTTTTTACTGATTCTAATGTGTGTGAATTTATATATACTTTTTCTATTTTTAAGTTATTATACTCAACAGCAAATGTTTCAAGTGTCATTTTATCTCCTTTTTAATATTTATATTGTACTCATTTTTTCCTTAATTAGAGATAAAATTTTATCTGTATCATTTGTTTCTATATAAGAAGTTTTATTTAATAAATCTAAAACTTTTTTATCAATCTCAATAGCACCTTTTAAATCTTGGTTTCTTCCCTCTTCTTGGTAATTAAATTTTCTTGTTAGCATAATATTAATATTATTATATCTTTCTGAAGTTTCAAAAATAAAATCTCTTAATTTATCATCATCAGTATAAGCCGCACCCAACAAAATAGGACTATCAGTTATTATAAGAAATTCATCCTCTTTAAAACCTTGTTGTAAGTAATAGTTATGAACTCTCCACACCCTATGATGTTGATTAGCACCTACATAATATTGGTCTTTCAATATTTCCATAGATTGAGAATAAACCATATCTTTAGCAAACTCGTGTATTAATTCAACCTGTAAGTTTTGTTGTTTACATCTAAAAAATAACTCTGATGCTTTTGTACTTTTACCAATACCCGGCCCGCCATAAAAATTTAAAACCATTATATAATCCTTTTGTATAATATAAATTTACCTTGGTGTATCTCTTTTAAAGAATACCCTTCTGAAATTAGTTTATTAATCTCATATTCATTATTCATATCAATTATAGCAAATGTTCTATTAATTTTTTCTTCAGTATTATTATATGATGGTTCTATTAATTTTATTTCACTATTTAATTTATCAAAATTTTTTAATAATTTTTTAAGAACTTTTTTTAATTGATTACTAGAATATATAGTTTGTTTTATTTCTATTGTACTAACTATTTCTTTTGTATCGAATGTATTTTCCCAATGTACTTCATATGTTCCTGGGTGTATTGACTGTGAAGCCACTGTACTTTCTAAACTCATATAATCCCCTAATCACTAAAAGTAATATTCAGGGTATTCTGAATACATTTTCTTTTTTGAGTCATTGTTTAAATCTTCAAAAAATATCTTCATACCCTTATACATAAAATAATTATACTCAGCAAGATGTTTAGATAGTTTCTTATCTATATCTAAAGTACTACCCATTATTTTTATTTTTGCTAAATCCATACCATAATTTGGTGGGTAAGGAAAATCAAAACTTTCTTCTTTATAATCTATTAATCTAATTTTCATATAAATTTTCCCACTTACAATTATTTTTTATGTCACCATTACTAAAAAGATATAAAACATCAAGATTTTTATTAGTAACATTATAATCCCAATACCAAACATTAGGGTACTTTTCTAAAACAATAGCACCATATTCATTTTTATATTGCTCTATATTTTGCCAATCTCCATCTATACCAAGAAATGTTTCTAAAAAAATATGTTTTCTAAAAACCTCATCTTTTTCAAATACATCAGGTCTTATTGTTAATTCCATATCAAATAATGCTGGAAAATCTTTTTTCCATTCATCAATAATCCAAAAATTAGATGATGTTAAAACAAAACTTAATCTAATATTATAACCATAGTGGTAATAATAATTTACTAAGGTTTGATAATCATTTTCTGAAAGTGTTTCATCAATACTTAAAACAATTTTATCATAACCATAATCCATTGCTTTTTCAGTAAAATATATATCCCTTGTATGTATGCTAACTTTTATATCTTTATTATACTCTTTTGCTTCAACAGGAATAAATATTGTTTCACTTATTAATGATGGGTCTGAAGTATCACCTGAAACTGAAAGTAATTGTGTTCTATCAGCATAACATTCTAAAAAACCTTTGATTTTTGAACTATAATGAGGTGTGATATTTTCTCTTATAGAATTACCAACACAAAATTCACAATTAAATTTACAAGAACCACCAGCTAATATAGATATATAGTCTAACATAGTTTATTCTTAATTAGATGTTTTAAGAAAAAGTCAAATAAAAAATCACCATATAGAGGAGAATCTTTTAATACCATTTCTTTCTTATCATTAATTACTTCATCATAATCACTCTCATATTCAAACATATCATACACTTCACCAACCACCCAAGAATGGTCACCTACATATCCTTCTTCATTTGAATACACACAAAGCATTTCTTTTTCATTTATTTGTATTAGGTATGCTACTTCCATATAACCTAAAGCACTATTTGTTTCTATTAATCTTATTTTATCTAAATCCATATCTAACCTTTAAAAAAATAATTCAGGATATTTCTGTTTTGCTTCTTCTCTTGTTCCTGAGAATTGAATTTCACTTTCAAAAACTTCAGAATAACCACCACTAGCATATATTTTCCAAATAATATTTTTATATCTATATGCCTTTCTTATTTTGTTGGAGTGTGTAATAAAAACACACTCTACACCATTTTCTAAAATTTTATCAACAAACACTATCTAACCTCACAATTTTTAGCATAACCATTTGTAAAAGTCCAATATCCATTTTCATCATTAAACCCAACAACTTTTTCAGGTTCTATTTCTCTCCATCCATCAGCAAATTCACAAGTTAGAGTTTTAGTACCTGATTTTACATCTATCTCAATTTGTGATGGTTTTGATAATATTGCTATTAAAGAAAATAATACCATAATTGAAACTACATAGTAAGAAACTTTTTTGAAATTAATTTGTGACATTTTAAATCCTTTTTGTCTTTTGATATGTAAAATTATAACATATTAAACTTAAATGAAACTTAAAAATTAAATCTTTTTAAAACTGTAAGAACTATAAAAGTCATCATAATCATCAGGTGTACTAGCATAAGTACCATCTTCTAAATTACTCATTCTCATAACAACTTCTTTTAAAAGTTCATCTTTTGTATATTCTTTATCTTCTATTTGTATAGAAAAGGTTGTTTTAGATAATTGTCTATCATCTTCTACACTTTCAAATAACATCTCACCATCAACACAACTAACTCTTGCTTTGACATTTTGAGGTAATTCATCAAAATCATTTTTTGACATATAAACTAATGGATATATTTCTATTTCTGAATCTCTAAGATACTCAAGTGTATCTCTTTTTAATATCACTTCACTTGATACTACTCTATTTACTAATTCTTCCAAAATAAGTATATGTGAAACACTATCACTTGGTTTAAAAATAACACAAACACTATTTCTTTGTAGATTATCTAATATATCTATTTTTAATTCTTTTTTCATATTATAGCCTTTTCCTTAAATATGATGAAATTATAATATGATTTAGATTAAAACAATATTAAATAAAAAATTAATAATTACCATTCATCTTCATCTAAGCCTTTAGGAAACATTTTATAATCTATTCTTTCATAATTTTCAAAAAATAATTCTTTTACATCAACATTAAAAACAGTTTCAATTTCTTTAGCTACTATTTGTCTATGACAAAAATCTTTAGGATGTTCATAACAAAGCATTACAATAGTTTTGTTTGGATATTTTTCTAACCAAGAGTTTATAATTATTTTTATTTTATCTTTATATAGAACTTTATCATTAAATTCTTTTACATATTTAATCTCTCGTGGTAAACCTTCTTTTGAATTTTTATACTCTAAGAAGAAATCTTTTTTAGGTGCTAACCTTTTATCCCAATCATCTATTAAAGTTATAATATTATTTTCCAAACCACCACTAATTGAAATTAAAACAAAATCAGGATAATTCTCTCTGATTTTGTTAATATTAGAATAGTAACTTGTGAATATTTTTATTTTTTCCATTCTTCAATATCATCCATAATTTTGTCTATTGCTGTTTCTATACTTTCATAGTACACCTTATCAAAACCACATTTTTTTACATTAATATCTGCTGATGCTTCCATATTACAAAGAATTTTCTTACAAGGAGTACCTATTAAATTCTCTTCTACATTCACTACATTACCCTGAGTACCAATAACAATCACAATAGTATCTTTATTCATAGTATGCTCAAAAGCACGCCACAAGTAGCTATACATAGGTGCTTGACCACCAAAAAATACAATAGATGGTTTCACACCTTTTCTACTATTGCATTTAGGACACCTATCTTTTTCAATATCCCACTGCTTATACCCAATATCCCATTTAGTACCACAAGCATAACATTCCATTTTTTTAAGTTCTCCGTGAATATGAAGAACTGGAACTTCTAACCTTTCAAAAAAGTCTGATATATTCATTGTAATATTTAGAACACTATCAGGGTACTTTTCATATAATTCTTTTATTTTTAAATGTGCTTTATTTGGTTGTGCTTTTTCTAATTTATTTCTTAAACCATTATAAAAATTATGAACTTCTTCAAAATTTTGTTTCCAAGTACTTTCAGTACAAATATCTTGTATTTTGTGGCTATCCCATAAACCATCAGAACCCCTAAAAGTTTTTAATCCTGATGGGGCATCCAATCCAGCACCACTAAAAATAATTATTTTTGGTTCATCATCAAATTCTCTTCTTGGTATATACATTATTATTCCTTTATATCATTTTTAATCTCAAAATTGCTTCTGTACCACTAAAGGTATTATTTTCAATAATCTCTTTAATCTTTTCTTTTGGTACACCACCCTTTAGTAAATCATTTGTATCTTTAAATTTTTTTGGTATCTTAGTCGGCCAAATAAAAACATTATAACCTTTCTCAGCATATTTTAAAGACTCTCTTTGTGATGCTTCATCAATATTTTGATTATCCAAACAAAAAACTAGCTTATTTTTATTTAATTCTTCTATTCTTTCAACTGATAAACTAGCACCCATTTGGGAAATAGTATTATCTAAACCTGATGAAAGTCTATCATAAACAGATTCAAAAACATATATATTTTTCTCTCTATCTATATTAAACCAATTTTCAACTTTCCAACTATCATTACCTTTTAATAAAAATACAAAAAATCTTTTTTGTTTGTATGATAATGCTTGAAAACCATATATTTTATCTTCTTTATAGAATGGTATAATAATATATTCACTTAATCTTACCTCAGCACCATTAAATACAATATTATTATCTTTTGGTGAAAAATACCATCTATCATAGTTTTCTATTTTTCTATTCTTTAAGTATTTTATAGGTTCTTCAAATTCTAATAAAGGCTTAAAACTTTTTGGTAAATCGCCTAATATTGGTGTGTGTTTTGTTTTGTGTGAACTAAAAATATTATCTAAATTTATATCTTCTGTTGTTTCATTATTAGAGTTTTTATTTTTATTTTTTGATAATTTTAACTCTTTAAAGGTACTACCCATTTTTTCTTTTTTATATTGGTCAAATAAAGTAGGATGGTAATCTCTAAGATAACTATACATATTACCTTTATAACCACAATTAAAACACGCTATTGATGGTGTATCATATGTAGGTTTAGTGTATAAATGAAGTCGGTGTTTTCTACCATAAGATGAACCCTCATTACATATATCACAAGATTTAGATATATCATCACTTTTAATGTATCCTATGTCTTTAGATGAGGTTTCTAGTAAGAAGTATTTTTGTTCTAATGGTTCTATAATAGCCATAAATAACCTTTATAAATATTTTTAAAATAAGGAATGTAATATGATTTTTTCTAATGAAAACATCAATAACATATATAAAACTTTACTTGAAAGAAATTCTAATGAAGAAGCAAACTATATTTTATCAAATAGTCTAGCAATTTTAGGGGATAAAAAAATAATACCAAGTAAAGAACTATCAGAACATAATATAAAAAGAATAAATTCTTATAAATATCCTGATAGACTTGAAGCATTTATTAATACAACACTTCAAAAAAGTGAAATATGGAAACAATATTCCTTTGTAAAATTTGTTTTTTCAGAATAATAAACTACCATTCTAAAAAATCATCAAGTGATGATTCATCTGAGTCACCATAAAAAAGATGAACTTTTTGAACCATCTCACCCAAACCTTCATTTATAAAATATTCTAATATCTTGTTATTTTTAGCAAGATTATTTTTTGTTTTATATTCTTGTAGTATTTTTTCTTCTACAAATTTTGGAATTTTATTGAAATCAACTAAAACAGCATTTCTTTTAAAATTATCTCTATACATTTCATCAGAATCTAAAAACTTATTAAGTGTTTCAGAATTTTGTGAAACTTTTTCAGCCTTAACTTTTCCGAATGCTTTTGTTTTGTAAATATCTTTAATATCTGAAAATTGCCCTTTTTTCTTCCCTGATTTAACTACTTTATAAACATCAAATTTTTGAAGTAGTTCATCTGCCATACTCAGTTTATGAAAATTCTTAACTGATACATCATATATACCATTTTCTTTTAAGAAAGAAATAAAACTATCTGAAAATTCAGTATATTTAACAACACCCGGTACATTATCCCCATCATCACCTAATAAGGTATGAATTACTGTAAATCTTGACATTTTACCCTCAGGTGTATCAATAATTTCCTGCATATCTGCTGATATTTCTATTTCAAGTCTTTTAATTGGGTCAAAAAATGTAATTAAATCATTTTCTGCTTGTACTTGTTGCCAATCGTGGTCTGATGTAACTAAAGTTATATTCATTTCATTACCATAAGTATTACTTATAACCCCAGCAATATCATCTGCTTCTGCTTCATCTACTTTAATAACTTTATAAGGGAAATAATTTTCTAAAGCATTTGCTACCTTATCAAGTTCTTCATAATATTCAGCAAAATTTATTTCAGATTTATCTCTATCTTTTGCCCTATGTGCTTTATATAATGGATAAAATTTCTTTCTCCAATTATCTCTGCCATCCATAGCAATAATTATATCACCTTTAAACTTAGTATTTACTGATTGTAAAGAATTAAATATCAAATGTTTATAATATTTCACAAAATCAGAAGTAATAAATTTACCATTTTTCTTTTTTGGATGTGCTTGTGATACAGCAACATATAACATTCTACTTGATAAATGAGAAAAATCTATTACTATTATAGAATTATGTTTCATTTTACAATCCAAATCTTAGAAGACTAAAGGTCTTCTAAGAATGATAAATCATCACTTTGTGCTGATGGTGCTGATTGGGTTGTATCTTGTTTTGTTTCTACTTTTGGTGTTTCTTGAACATCATTAGCAGGTGTTTCAGTTTGAGATACATCTACACTATCAACAACATTTTCTTTAACACTTTCTGTTTTTGGTGCTTCCTCATTAGTTCCACTAGTTCCACTAATAAGAGGTGCAACAGCATTTCTAAAAACAACTTCATCAAGATGTTTAGGTTTATATGTTTCAAGAACATATTTAAGTTTACCTTTAAGTTCTTCATATGAATCAAAAGCATCAGGTTTTAAGAACTCTGAAAGTTTATGCCCATTAGCAAGAATATCTTCTTTGGCAACATCTCCATTTTCATAAATAGCACTTACACCCATAATTTCAGTTTCATCATAGTTAGGGAATCCAGCTACTTTTTTAATTTTGAGTTTTACATTACACCCTGTAAATGGATTGAAAAGTTGTTTTGGTTCTTCTCCCATTTGTCTTTCTGTTTCTGATGGGTTGAGAGCCGCCATAAATTTATCTTTAAGTTTTGTACCAAATTCCCATAAGAAAATTTTACCCTCATTTTGTGGGTTTGCTGGGTCTTTAATAACTTTGATGTTACACATATATTTAATACTTCTATTAAAACTTCTAGCCTCTTGTTTTGCTTCTTCTGTACCAATTCCCATTAAAGACTGCCATAAATCACTAGCTGGACAAGGTTGTTCAATAGTTTGTGGTGAAGTACCAATATACCATCTTTGTCTTTTCTTAATAGGGTCATATGAACTAAAAGCGTGTTTGTAAAGTCTGATGAATGGTTTACCCTCAGGGTCTGGTAGTAATCTGATAATTGCTCCACCTGCTCCATTTTCATCTTGAGCTAATCTCCACAATCTATCATCTTTGTAGTTTTTCTTTGGTTTGTCTTTGACATCCGCACCTAAATTTTTTTCTAGTGAATCCCAATCTAATGAGTTGCTGTTAAAATCTAACATATATTTTTCCTTTTTCTAACAATTATTTAACGAAATCTAACAATTTCTAACATTTCCAACGATTTAATCGCACCTTATTTAACATACTGTAAAGAGCATCAATAAAATGATAACTCTTTATTATATGTTAAAGAAGTAATAATATTTATATTTTTTTATTACTTCTTTTTGTTTTGTAAATGTATTATATAGTAAAATTACTTAATTTTTTATTTTTAATACCAAACTAAAGATTTTCTATTTGAAAGTTGTATATAACCATCAATATATTTTCCTTGAACTAATTCTTTAATCTCAGAATTTTCAACTGTTACTTTAATCTTGCTGTCATCATAAATAACATTATGTAAAGTTTCATCTGTAATTCTTACAAATTTCTTAGGTCGCATATCTTCACCACCACCTAATTCAACAATCTCAAATTTATCTTCTATTGATTTTATATTTTCATCAGTTAATTCAGTGAAATATATATAAGGTATCAAATCACTTAAATCTGTAAATTCATCTTCATATTTTTTCATTGGCTCAGTAATAAATTTTGGTAAGTTTAATGAATGTTTATAGAGTAAAACAACACTTTTAAATTTAAGATAATCATTTCCTTCTTCAATTCTATCATCTTTAATTACCATTGAAATATTGCTTGAAGCAAAACCTGTTTTTTCAAATAACTCTTGTGCTAGTACATAATTCCCAAACATTTTAATCCTAATATTTTATTTTTTAATCTAATAAGTTTGCCGCCTCAGCAAATAATTTTTGTGTTGGTTCTCCAACTCTATACATAAATTCTTCAATACTTAAATCATAAAATTCAGCAAATCTTGCTATAAGGTCTAATATAAACCTTGACTTAGCAGTGTTTTTCAACATTTCAGCTATCATTTTATCATTATCAACAATTTTTTTAAATTTGGAATATTCATTTGTTAGGTATTCATTAATTTCTTTTGTACCTTTCGGGGTTTGTATATCTATTTCTTTGAGTTTTTGTATATATTCTATACCTATATTATCAGCATATTTCAATGTTTCTGATTGTAATATACTTCCATATAAACCATTCACATTTTGCTCCTTTGTTTTGATAGTGTATTATAGTAAAAATATACTTATGTATTGCTTAATTTTTGAGATTTTTTATTGTTTGTAGAAACAAAGTGTTACAGAAGAACACCTTGTTGTTTTATTTTAAGTTTTGCTTGTAAAACTTCTTTTCTGAATATTAGTTCATCAGCACCATTTTTATGTGTTATTTGTACACTTAAAAAATATGTTCCAACTTCTAATAATTCTGATTGAGTTGGTGATATTTGAAAAATAAAAAAAGAATTTTCAGGTGTTTTAATAGTTGGTTTTAAATCTATATTAGCAACAAATTCACCATTTGTATTTGTTTTAACCCTTACTGTTCTTGTATATGGTACAAATACGCCTGTAATTGTAATATATAAGTACTTATCAGGTACAACTACATCAGAATTAGTTATAGTTCCTTTTAATGTTAGAACGCCACTATCAATAGTTTCATCAGTTATATTAACTAAATCATTTTTATCACCTTCAAAAATTTCATAAGATTTTTTATAATCTTCATTTTCTAAAGAATCATCATTTAATATTGTAGTATTTTTAGCAAGAGTTCCTTCCAATATAGGTGTACCACCTAAAGCACTACTAATTGTCCATTTACCTTCCCATTTATCATCTAATAAAGATATTTGTTTTGATGAAAATTCATAAATATCTGAACTATCTGCTTTAATTAAAATTATCTCTTCCATAAAATCCTACTTTTTTATTAATCTACTATTCTTGAAGCATTTTTCTTTCTTGCTTTAAGTAATGCTTTTTTCTTTGCTTTTGGCATACCTTTTACAACTTTACCTTTAGTGTTACAAGTAAGTTTACCATCTGAACTTGCTATTCTATCTTTGTTTTTTTCCATACATTGTTTTTTAAGTCTATCAGCCTTTTTGAATGATGGTTTCATTCTATACTTATTTGCCTTAATTTTAGCTTGAGAACTCATTTTTTCATCTAAAGCAATTTCATTAATACTTTCAACATATTCTAAAACAGCCTCTGTAATTTCGATAATTTCTTCATCATCAATTTCTTGTTCCTCAATAAGATTAATTAAATCTTGCTTAGCCCATTTTTCACTTTCTTGTATTGTATCTTCACTCACTAACATCTCTGTAAATTTCATAAAATTACTCCTCTTTTTATTTTATTTATATTCTACAATTTTTATATGAGAATGTAATCTTTTTAATTTTTTCAGACCAATTATATTTTTTAATATCAGTTTTCCAAAGTTCTTTAATAATATTCTCAACCCAAACAATTTTAACTATATTTTCAGAAAATTCTAATGTATTTACTTTTGTATCAAAATTTAATTTAATAACTTTTTTAGTCCAATCTACATTTTCAATATTAATAGATATTACTTTATCATCACAATTATTTTCAATTATAAAACTTTGTGATGCTGATGCTCCCTGATTATCATAAACAGTAGAAATTACTTTAATTTCACCTAAAATATCAATAAAATTATATTCCCACGGTGTTAAATCATTTATTTCACCTGTTGTATAATATAAGTTCCAATTATCATTACCATTAATATCAGGATTATTTCTCCAAATTTCCCATTTAACTTTTTCAATATAACCATCTTCATCAGTGCCATTATGAATAAATTTATATTCAAGACTACCATTATCACTTATATCTATTGCTTCTAAATTTATCTGAGGTGGGATATTTTCCATATACAAGATTTTTTCTAAATCTATTGTTACATTCTCATACCCATTAAAATAAGTTATATGTTCTATAATAGAAATATTTCCAAAAGAATTAGCTGTATAAGTAACATTTGAACCATCTATATAAGTAGTTTCATCAAGAGTTATTTCAAATTGATATTTAGATATTTGGTCTAAATCTCCACTTGAATTATCATCAATATTTACATCATCACCCTTAGATATTGTATCAGGACTCCAAACAAAATCTTGATGTATAATATAATATATTTTTATAGTTTTAGAACATTCAGCTATATTCCCATAACAATCCTGAACTTTAATTTTTACTTCTAAATCTCCACCTGTATCTTCAGTATGAACATTTGAAGTACTATAACCATCTCCAAAATCATATTCAACTTTACAAGCACCCATACCATAAAATATTACTTCTGAAATATCAAAATATTTATGATAGACAAAATGTTCTTTATCAAATTCTATATATGAAAATTCATTAGTATTTTGATTAGTTCCTATTATTGTATCTTCTGTTGTTGCTTCTGTTGGTAAAGTCCAATCTGAACAAGTTATGGCTGATGGTTCTTTTAACATTATATCTTGAAGATAAACATCATCACCTTTCATTTCTTGTACAACAAAAGCAAGTTCTGATGGTGGATTATCTTTATCTGTTCTTGAACCATCTAACCAAACAGCAATTAAAGCATACTCACCAGCTACATTATTTAAACCTAAAGTATTATCATTACCTGATAAATCAGGGTCACCTAAGTTTATATTGTAGTCTGTATCTTCTGTATCTCTAACATCACTCCATTTGGTTAAACCATTATTACTATTATATACAAAAACCTGAACTTTAGCATCAACAGCATCACCATTTTTGTTATATATTGTTCCGGCTAGTGTTATGTTCAAACTCATTTTTCAACTCCCCATTTTATCTCAAAAGGTGTTCCTTTTGATTTAATCCAAAAACCACTAATTTCAAATTTAGTAATATCATCATCAACATCATAATCTTCATCTATATATACTAATTTAAAGTTGTGTACTGATGTATCTTTTGTAAACCCAGGAACATAATTTCTATATATATTCTCATCTCCAACATACCCATTAATTACTATAATAAGGTCTTTTGCTTCTGTACCATAAACATCTTCAATTTGGTCTATAATAACATTTTTAACTGTACTTCTTACATCTTTATTATATGCTATTTTATGAGTATCCTTATTCCAATAACCATACACCATAGGTATTGCACAAAGTTGCCATACATTTGCTTCAACCTCAATTATACCTGAAGCCATTAAATCTTGTTCTGATGTATCACTACCACAACTTTTAAATACTATATCATATAATCTATCTACATTATTTTCAGCATCATCTTTATCTATTGCTATTTCAGTAAGTTTATAATACCCCTCATCATTATATGTATAACTAAAAGCAGGATTACCTTCTCTTGTTGCTACCTCAACCCAATCTAAATTATCATCATCGTGTACTACTGTTCTAACTTCATTACCATCATCATCTTCTGAAATTTCTACATAAGAATTATTATCTTTATATAAATGCCAATTAATAGTCAAATCTTCAGGATTATCTTCTTGGTCTGTTGAACACGAAGTGTAATAATGTACAGGAACAGTGTAACAACTAGCATCTAATTCATTACAAGCCTTTGGTGGTATGTTTGTTTTTTGTATAACTTTTTCTAATTCAACATACTTAACTTCCCACCCTGTAAAATATCTAACAGTCTGTTTAATATGCTGTTCTCTTGGCACTGATAAAACTTCTGTAATAGTTTCATCTTCACCTTTTTCAGTTCTTGTACCATCTTCAAATAAATCATAATCAACTGGTAATATGTCATCTAATGTATCACCATCATTGTTATCGTGAGTTTGGTCTTTGTCTTTGTAACCTACTACATCATAAGGGTCATCTATATTAGGAATTATATCAGTATTATCTATTATTGTAGGTTCTATTGGGTCTGTTGAAAAGTTGGGTGTTATAGTATATTCTTTCCAAGTTAAATCTTTTTGTAATTCATATGTAAAAAGTTTTCCTGTTCCATCATCTATTGTTAAATATTGTTTAATTGGAACAGAAGAACTTGGGCAAGATGCTATATGTTGAAAAGGGTCTGTAAATGTATCTGACTCATAATTAGTATCCACAAAAAGACTCCTTTTTGTAAATATTTATATTACAATCCTAAATCTTTTTTCAGTGTTTCTATAAAAGGTATGAAATTATGTTCTCCATAATCCTCTTTTAGTATTTTTGAAATTACTAATGCCAAATCTTTATATGACATAGATTCATCTATTTTTTCTATTGATTCTACTATATCATTATAAAGAGTTTTAGTATCTTTTTCGCTCATTAATATTTAACTCTCAAATAAGCAAATTTTTGAGGTCTGCTCCATTTAGCATCTTCTAAATCAGGGTCATCATCAATATTTTCCATATATTTCATATAACCTTTATCAGCATTAAGAATACATAGAATAACCATATCAGAAATAAGTGTTGTTCTTGACATATATCTTACTAATCTTTCACCGGGTTTTAAATCTACTTCTTTTTCTTTATCTTTTTCATTTGATTGTAATTCAACAAAAACATATTCACTATCTTGTCCTTTTTTCTCAAAAGTTTTTAGCAAACCTACACCAATCTGATTATAACCACCTTGCTTAATTTTTCTTGAAACAGAAGTATCTGCTATACTCCATTTACTTCCATCCTCATTTCTATAAATTCTATCATTTTTTTCAGTTAAATATTCACTAAATGTTTTCATTTTTATAACCCTTATTCTATTTTACTTCAACAAGATTTAATTCTTGTAAAACTTTATTTGTTTTTTGAGATAATGGTTTAGTTATATGGAAAAATTTTCTATCTTGTGATACATATACATCACAAGATTTACCCAATTCCATTACAGCCTCAGCATTATATCCAAAACTTAATACATCCTTACCTTTTAGGTAATCATCCATCTTTGTATCTGATACTTTTTTAACAGATTCTAATAAGATTTCACTAAACTTTTTCATCTCATATCCTATTTATTTTGTAATTGTACAATTTTTATGCTTAAAATGATATTAAGTAGAATTTCTATTAAGAAAATTCTACCATACCACTTACATCTATATTAAACTTAGCTAAAAATGCTGAAGTTCCATTACCATCATCATAATACTGATTATCAATAGGGTTTATTGTCATACCTGTTCTATCAATTAAAAAGAATAAAGGCTCACCTGTATCAGCATCATTTGTTTCTACCCAAGCACTAGTATATGGAGAGAAAATTGTACTACCCCTTGAATATCCATTACCTTTTATACCCATAACAACATTATCTACTTTACTATTGTCGTGTGTATAATCTACATAAATATCAATCCCACTCAAATTACCTATGTAAGATGGACTATCATCATCAGGATTTTCTTTAGCATTATAAAGTAAACCAACTGATAATATACTACCTATATCTGATGATACAACAGCCCAAGCACCTGAACTTCTATTATCTGATTTTGGTAAATCACTCAATGCTTTATTAATTAAAACTAATATACTTCTAGCTACTTCAAGTACTCCACCATCATAAGAAATTTCTTTTACTAAAGAAGCCCTTGCTTTAACCATATCTAAAAAATCTTTATCAATTTTATAAGTTAAATCATCTATAAGATAATAAGCTAAAAATTCATTAAATTTTTCTCCGTATGTATCTTGAAGTTCTTGAATAGATTCAATAGAGAACTCACTTTTAATTGTTCTAGTAACTGCATCCACATAGTTACTTTGGTTGTTTACTTTATCATTTGTATTGTCATACTCTGTACCAACTACTAATCCTTGTGGACTTTTGATTGGTTGAATATCTGAAACCCTTTTTGCTATACTTCTCTTTTGTAAAATTCTATCAATAGCACCAAGTAATTCCGGCTGACTAACTATATTATAAGCCATTTTGTACTCCTACATTTTATAAATATTTATAAAGGATATTCTTATGTTAAAAAGGTTTAGACCCTCTTCACAACCTGATGGTTCAAAAACAGAATTTTTATTACCTGATAGTTATGTAGGTGGAGATATTTCTTTATTTATGAATGGGCAATTATTAGATGTTTATCAAGATACTGACCACCCTTATGGGTATGATTTAGATGAAGATAATAAAAAGATTATCTTTTATGTAGCACCATTAGAAGAAGATTATATATATGTAATATATGATGATTCAGGTGAAAGTTCAAATCAACTAGTATCAGGTAGTGGTGTATTAAGATTAACTAAAGGTTACACACTTATATCATACCCAGGGGCTATTAAAGCAATGTGGGATAAAGAAAATCATAAAGTAATATACCCTGATGATGTTTTAGCTAATGTTAAGAATTTAATTATAGACCAAATTGAAGATGTTTATGGTTGTCCTGCTAGTGATATATTGAGAGAGATACAAACATATCGTGATGATAGTGGAAAATACAGAACTTTTATACCGGGTAGTACAGCAGTTGCTTGGACAAATAATGGGGAACACATAGTAAATGATGATTTATATAGAGATGCTGATGATAATGATTTTGGTGACCCTGATAATGATAATAAAGTTTATTATAACCCTAATTGTTTTTTATTAGCAAACTGTATTTTAGATACTGATGATACAACAGTAATTTCAAATGATGAGCAAAACCCTATTGATGATTTACCAATGGGTAATAGGTCGGGTATTCACTTATATATCTATCCTGATGCTGATTTAAGTGCTACTGATGATTTATTAGAAATATATTTTTAAGGAGAATTAAGTGGCTTTAAATTATGGTATAGAGTGTCATATATATGAAGAAGATGGTGATACAAAAATAGCTGATGCTAAAGTAAGAGCATATTTTTATAAAGTAAATAGTAGTTCATCAGATTCAGTTTGGAATGGTGAAATAGAAATAACTAATGGCGTTGGACAAACATCTTTTAACTTAGGAGATGATAGTTTTTTAGGTTCTGATGGTAAAATAGATAACGGAGATGTTGTACTAATTTGTGCTTGGTTAGCTGATAATAAAGATAGTAGTGTAGATGATAAATCATCACAAGAAAGTGGTAAAATATCAAGATGTGTTAATTTTATACATACTGTTAATACAGATTCAAGTTCTTATACTGAGGCTTTTGTTATGCCTAATGTAGTACCACCATCTTGTGATATAACATTTCCTGATGATAATAATACTTCTCATACAGGACATAATTTTACTATTAAAAATAATTCAACTGTGCCTGTCGGGCCGTGGACTTATACTGCTGAGGATGAAGAAAGAGATGATTTATATCAAAATTTTACAAAATATAGCCAAGATTTATTTTTAGGTAGATATATAAAAGAAACTAATTATAATTTGGTTGAAACAAACCAAACTTTAGATGTTATAGATGATTTAACTTATAAATGGGTGGATGCTGGTACATATAATACAGTTGTTAGAGTTTATGATTATTTGGGTATATATTGTGAAGAAACATTTACATATGAGCCTAGATATAATAAACCAACTATTGATTTTGATTTTACATTTACAAAACTTCTTAATACAGATAAACATATAGGTGTTGGTAATGATGATGAAATGGATACAACTCAACAATCACATACAAATTATGGTGATACTTGGTCGCAGATAAATGCTAGTTTTGATTGGTTTATAGAAGATTATCTAGTAGATGGCACTGATAATTCTGATACTTATACAGATAAAGATGAAACATATGAGCCTACTAAATTATATAATTCTGAGGGTACAAGAGAAATAAAATTAACAATAAATTGGAATGATGGTTTTGATGACCAACAGGAAGTTTTAAGTAAAGATGCTATACTAGATGTTTATAATATTTCTTTAAGTTTCAATTGGACTGATGAAAAAAATAATACTGTTAATGATGTTTCAGTTCCTTTGGGTGATGATGATTTAGTAACTCTTCATAATAATTCAAGTGACAATGCTTCTCAAGATTATGATAGTACAACTCAATGGAAAACAGTTGATTGGAGCATAACAAAAAAGAAAAATGATGGTAGTGATGATAATGAAAGTTTTTCTTATTCAAAAGATAATGATGATTCTTTCAATGAAGAACCAACCTTTTTTATCAAATATTGGCATCACGATGATGATAAGGCTTTGGCTTCATTATCTATTGGTTATTGGGATGGTTATCAAGATGTTTCCAAAACTTTAAATTCTAATATAGAAACAGATAAATATCATATTAATCACGATTTTGTTTGGGATACAAAATTTTATGGTAGAAATAAAATTGTCACAAGGGATGATGATGAAATAACATTAACAAACCTTACAACTTTTACTCCACAAAATAACACTGATAATGTTACTGATTGTGACTATGAAATAACAAAATTAAAATATAAAAGTTATGATGATACAGATACAGAAGATGATAGTGAAACATTTGAATATGATGGTTTAACTGATAACCCTACATTCTTTTTAAGAATAGATGATAAAGCAACTGTTAAAAACACTATTAGTTTTTATAATGGGTATGAAAGTGAAACATCAGAATTAAGTAAAGATATAACTGCTGTTAAATGTACTCTAAACCAATATTTTAAGTGTACTTGTAGAAATGGTACAAATGTACCTATTGAGGGTAGAGATGATTTAGCAACTTTTACAAATATTTCTGATATTGAGAATTATTATGGGGATAAGCAATACACATCATCACCTAGATTTAATAGTGACCATTGGACTTTATTAATAGATTATAATGATTATAACTTCAAAGAAATTGATAAAATAGGTGGGGAACTTTGGGGAGAAACTAATACAATTGTTAGTGAGTTTGATAAAGATTGTGATGAAACTATAAGTGTTAATTATTTTTCAAAACAAGATGCTCAAAGTGTAAAAATGAAAACAAATTTCAATAATGGTTTTTATAATGAGATAATAGAATTGGAAAAAAGTGTTTCAACAACACCATATGAAACAATAGAAATAAATGCTATTTAAAAAATATAAAATATAAAAGTTCTATATAAGGAAAATAAATGTTAAGATTTACAGATACAATTCCAACAAGGGATACTGAATTTGCTTTTAAAGATGATAGTACAATTAATAGAGATAGAATAATGTTTATTAATTGGTACTTAACAGATAGATATGAAGATAATTCTATGACAACTGATGAAAGAGGTAATGATAATGCCCAAGAATGGTTAAATCAAGATAAAGATACTGAAATAACAACAAAAATTAATTCACAAGAAGACCATACATTAACACAAGAGGTTCATTGGGATGATGGTTTTAAAGAAGTTATTTTAACTAAAGAGTACACTATAAAAACTTCTAAGAGTAGTATTAATACTGATTTTGATTATTTTCAAATTTTTGTAACCGGCCCGGAGATACAATTTAGTAATATTACAACTGTTAATGATAATGCTGTTCAATTAAGATATGATTTATTTATTTCAGATAAAGATAATGATGGGAATGATACTTCAAAAACTTATGAAGGCTTAGGTGTTAATGATACCCAAGATGTTATTTATGATAGTGTTAGTAATAGCCCTTTTGATAATGATACTTATAATAAAGAAGTTAAAATTAAAGTTTGGTTTGATGATGGTTGGAATGAAGTATCTGATGAAGAAATTGCTGATATTTTAGTTAAACCAAATAGAATAAGCCAAGATTTTACATTAACACCTATTAGACACCCGTCAGATACTGAAACTGCTTCAAACAGTATAACAGGTAATAACCCTATAAAGTTTGAAGATTCATCAGATACTGAGCGTATAGATAGTGATGGTAATAAAGATTTTAGTTTTATTCAGAATGTTAAATATACTATAACAGAAGATTGTGGAGAATAAATTTACAATAAAATTCCGAGACCTATTGTAAATTTATTTTTTATTTTAAAAAAAATTATTCTGATTCTGTATATAATACAATAATATCATCAAATTCTTCAATAAGATTATTTTCTATTGTTATTGTATCATCAGTAATATCAGTAATTTGGTCTTGCTCTATTTGAACCATACCATTTATTGTTATCCAAACTTCTTCATCTGTATCTATATTAGAAGAAACTTTTATTGTATTATTATCTAAATCTATTTCAGGACTTTTATCTATTTTCATAACTTTATTTTGATATTATTTTATCTTTTTGCCAACATAAACAGTTGCTTTTCTTTTATAAAATTTCTCAATTATTTCACAAAATATTTCATTTGAAACTGAATAATGCCCATATTCATCAACAACATAACTTTCCTTATCTAAATAATCTTCTGTTTCTTTGTTGATTACTATATACATTTTTCCATTTTCTCTATCAAAAAGCAATTTGCCTTTTTCTTCATTTATAAACTCATTAAAAGTTGTCATTGTAAATACCTCTTTTTTTATATTATTTATTATATCTATTTTTAGCTTAATTTTATCTATATTATTCTAATTCATTTGAAATTGAAGAAAGATTACCATCAGCATCAAAATCAAGTGTCTTTTTTAACTTTGTATATACTGTATCTGCTGAATCATATATAGTTTTCTCTATAATTGAAAGATTACCATCAGTATCAAAACTTAAATCAGTCTTTTGTAATGTATCATTTGTATCAGGGTCTTTAATTTCTATCGAAGTAAGATTACCATCAGCATCAAAACTAAAAATTGTATTATCATTTCTATTATGATGAAATAATGTACTATGCTTTTTTACCCTTTCTTCTACTTCTCTATCAGTAGCAAGTGAATTATCTTGTTTAGTATATGCTTCTCCTGCTCTTGTTTGTGAAGCCCTAATTTTTGTTACTCTACCCATACTATACCTCTATTTTACTTCACAAGGACAAGGATATAACTCTATAAACTTTTTAACTTTTGAATCTTTAATATTTAACTTTTGATTAATAATTTTTTCTATTTGTTCTATTATAGAATTTTTAGTATTTAGTTTATATTCTTTTGATGTTCTATCATCTTGTTTTGCTATTATTATTTTATTTAATGATATAAGTTTCATATTTGCTTGTAGTTCTGTTCCATCATCTAACTGTAAAATATGCCAATTACTATCTATCATATTTTTTATTTTCTCTTCTAAAAATTCAGAAAAACTTATCATAACACTATACCTCTTTTATAAATATTTATAAAATAAAGGGTTAGAATGAAATCTCAAAAAGAAAATTTAGATAAAGTTTTTGAAAAATTAGTGCTTGGTTACGAGTTACAAAAAAATCAATCATATGTTGATAGAATAATGGCTGAGGGTGAATTGAGTGTTTTAGTAAAACTTAAAAAATACTATGAAATTCTTATGGAAAGTAAATTTTTAGCTAAAGAAAGAAAATCAAAAAACTTTAAAGATGATGAAACATCACTTAAAAAATGGGATGTGAATAAACAAGGTAAAAAGATTACACCTGAAACATATTCATTATATAAAGATTTAGAAAATGAAATTATAAAAGCAAAAGAAAAAATCTGTATAAAAAAATCACTTGAAGAATTATTTAATAAAATGAATAAAAATCTTGAAGAAACTTTATTTAGTACAGATTTATTAAATGATTTAATAGAGGCTAAGAAAAACAAAAAATACCCTGTTGATGTGCAATTAAGAATTGACTCAGGTAAATGTGCTTTAAAAAGACCGGGTAGTGCTAAAAAATTTAGTTGTGATAATGAAGTTGTTGAAGGTACAAAATATTGTAAAGAACACCTTAAAAAATACGACCCTATTACTTATACTGATATTTTCCCTAATGAAGAGTAGATGTTAAATCTACTCTAATATGTTATTAATAACTTCTGAATAAATATCTCTTTCAAAATTAGTTATTTTATATGCTTTATACTCTTCTTTTGTGCTTTTTAATGGGAAACCATTTTCAGAAGTAAAAGTATATTGTACCTCATCATCATTAATTCCTAATTCATCAAGAATAACATCTAAGTTTTCTGAATCAAAATTTAAAGAATAACTACCACCATTTTTACCATTTTGAAAATACTTTTTAAAAGTTCCACTAAATTTATCTTCATACTCATAAAAACTACCAACAAAATGTATTTGAGAATCTTTATCAGTTCTATACCAATCTTGTGTTGCTTTATCTAAATGTTTTTGAATCTTAACCTTAATCATTTTAAATCCTTTTTATGTTTTATGGTAAAATTATAGCAATTTAATACTTAAAATAATATTAAGAAAAATACTTAATTATTCTATTTTTCATTTCATCACTAACAGATTTTTCTAAGCAATATTTTTCTATACATTCAGTTGTAATATCTGAACATTCCTCTTTAATTTTTTTGATATGTGTTTTCATTCTAACCATACTATGTTTTTTCATAATAATCTCCTTTTTAATATTTATTTAGATTTTTTTAGATACTAATATCTAATTGTAGCGCCTTTTAATATGCCTGAACATACAGTTCCTTTAATTCTAACACCATTTGGATTAGTTGCTTTAAAACCTGTATGAAATTGGTCATCTTCACCACATTCAAAAAATTCATATCCTGTAATTTCAATGTTTGTAAACCCTTGTGACCTTAATGCTTGTTTTGCTTTTGAAGCATCAGTACAACCTGATAATCCAAATACAACAAATAATACTGATAATCCTAATACTATTTTTTTCATTTTTTATCCTTTTTATGTTTATGTGATGACATTATATACTAATAAAACTTATAAATACTTTAAAATACTAATAAAAAGGCTAAAAATGAGTTCTTACAAAATGAAAGAAGCAAAACCACCTAGAATAACTACTAATGATTTAAAAATGAGATATGAGGCTATTAAAGATGGTCTTGAAATTGAAGATGAAAAAATATTAGAAATGTTAATGGATACAATAGCATATGATGAACAGGGTATAGCTATTGTAATTAAATTAGAAAGTTCTATTAAAACATTAAAAGATTATTATGAAAGTATTAAAAGAAAATATCTATCTAAACTAGATTTAAAAGATATTTATAAATATAAAGAATTAGATATTGAAGAATGGGATTTTTTATCAAAAGATGAAGAAGAAACATTATTTAACATTAAGTTTTTTATAAGAAAACAAAAAAGAGAGTATATGTTAGCAAGAGCCGACCTAATGATACTAAGAAAGGCTGTTATAGATTTTATAGAGAATTATATAAGTAAAAATAATATAAAAACAGTACCTTTTGATATTATTACAAAAATTATAAATAATTATACATATAAAGATAGTATGTTTAATTTAGGTTATGATATAGAACATACACAAGTTACTGATGAGGTAACTATGAGAAAATTACATTTAGATGAAAAAACACTAAGATATACTATATAAAAAGCCTTTATAAATACAGTAGAGTAAGGATACCCTTACCAACTTAAACAATTCAAGTCTTTAAAATAAGACGGGAGGAATAAAATGGCTATTAAATCACTATTAAGACAAGCAACTCAAATCAGAGCTAGTGTGTCACAATCAGATGTAGATTTAGGAACAGATAATTCAGATAGAAATAATGTTGTTACAAGTGCTTCTTATTTAGAAGAAGATTTAAACAATGTTAGAAGTATGATTCTTGACATTACAGGAGAAACACTTTGGTCAGATAAACCACAAGTAACACTTGCTGATGTAGCAGGAACTTCAAACAAACTTATCTTTCAACCGGTACAATACAGTGCTACTGGTCTTAATGCTTCGGCAGACCTTGTAACAGATTTAGATGCTCCTGCGGGCTTAACTAACACTACTAATACAGAGGACTTAGGTTATGTAATAGATGATAGTGACCCAGCAAGTGTAGATTCTAAAGCAAAAGTATTTTTAAGAGATAAAGCAACTAATATGCCTATATTAGACGCTAATGAAAGACAAATTTTTGCTATTGCTTCTAATGATGGTAATGATAAAGTTAAACTAACTTTCTATACTGATAATGATGGTACTGCTGAGGCGGTTAATGTAACAGGTGATATTGAAGCACTTTTACCATCAAGAACTTCTTTAGCTGATGCTAATGAAAATTTTGCTATGGTTAATGCTGGTTTTGCTGATAAAGTAGGTGCTTTTGAAATTGGTGATAGAGTTTATACTGATGTAAATGATAAAGATGGAAACCCAATTTATGGTTTTGTAGAAAATGAAGATTTAACTGCAACAATCAATAAATTAGCTGATAAAGATGGTGCTGATATTAAATATACTAACAACATTGGAACAGTTACAGGTGTTACTTCTGATACTTTTGCTACAACTTTTGCTACTGATGGTGCTAATTATTTAGCTGATGATGATTCATATTACAGTGCTTTAGAAAAACTAGATGCTCAAATCAAAACTAATGAAGATGCTATTGCTAATGCAAGTGCTGATAAAGTTATTGAGATTATGACTGAAAGTATTGCTGAGGGTACTGCTCATACTTTACCTGATAGTAAAACTTACAAAAATGATGATAAAGACGCTATGGATTTATATGTAAATGGACAACAAGTAGTATCTGATGCTATTGCTGGTGGTGCTGGAAACGGTGACTATGCTGAGTCTAGTACAACTGAGGTAACTTTTAACTTCCCTATTGAAATAGGTGATGTTTTAACTTACAAAATCTACAAAGCATAATAGCTAGTAGATAAAAAATTAGGGGAAACCCTAATTTTAATATTTTTTATTGAAATAATAAATTAATCAATAAATATTTTTTTACCATCTCTTATAATTATTTTTTTATATTTCTTAATAGAAGTATTTTCATTCTGTTTTGGAATTTCTTTAAAAAACTCACAACTACTATTTTTCATTACTATTTTATTATCTCTTTTACAGATACCTGCGACTGATGCTTTTGATGTGAAATAAAAGCAATTTTTACATTTTTTAAGATTATTTAGATTACCCATTTTTTACCCCTTTGTTTAAACTAATTTAGCCCTATTTTTATTTTCAAAATATATAACTTCTGAATTTGAATAATTAATACCATTTATTTCAACATTATAAAATATTGTATAACTATCAGGAAACCTATTATATTGTTTTATTTCTAATTTAAAATTATACACACCTGATTGAATTTCATTCAAATCTATATCTTCAGGTGTATCTTCAAAATCAGAATTTGTGATATTTAGAAATTTATTATCAGAATTTCTCATTATCTGAAGTGTTGGTTGTAAACCTGTTAATCCAACCCCTCTTTTTCTAAGATGTAATGAACAAAAATAAGGCTCATTTAAGTATAACTTCATTACATCTCCTTTTTAAAATATTTATAAGGGATAGTATAAAACATCCAATGATAAAATCTAACACTCCTATGAAAAATAGTTCTTGTACTTTTTTTGACTTTTAAATCAGTCATTATTTCTAAAAAATACTCATCAGCCTTTTCATATTCTTCCTTATCACAAAGATAATCGTGTACTATAACAGCAGGTAGATAATCACTTCTATTAGGCGGCCATATAGCCCAAAATAGGCGAGGTATATTAGCACCATTAGTACAATACCCAGCAGGTACTACAATGTCTTTATATACAATAGAATTAATTAATTTAAACCTATCAGAATGAAGAGGTGTTACAATTATATCCTCATATTTCATATTATATCAACCTAAACCTAAATTTTATCTAAATATTTAGAAAATCTATCTTTAATTAACATATTTCTAAATGTTTCAAATCCATCATCTCTTTTTTGTATTTCTTCAAAAGGTAAAATAGTTGAGCCATTGTTTTGAACTAATACTATTACAGGTTTTTGATTTTGATAACTTTTATAAATTTTTTGAACTAATTCTAAATTAACTAATTCATTTTCTATTTCTATAAATTTCATTATAATACTCCGACAGTGTGTTTTCTATAAAGTTCTAATACAATAGAAACTTTTATATTTTTATTTGTTGAGCCATTAGAATTATTATAAGTAAATCTAAACTTAAAAATATCAGGGATTAATGCTATATCACTACTTTCTAATATAAGTCCAACATAATTAGTTCCTAAAATATTCACTTTATTAACAAATCTATTAACAATATAATCAACAGGAAATAAGAAATAATTACCTACCCAAGTTTCATCAGGTGCTTCTGAAGATGTTATATATTGTACTTCACCATCTATTAAATCAGCATTTCCATTATCTTCTTGTGCTATCATAGGTGTATTAGCTGGTAATACAACTTCAAGTGTTATTTCATCACCAAAAATAGCATTTTCCCAAAAAGCAAAACCATCTTTTAAATAAACATCTTCTAAAAAAGAACACTCTACTATTTTACTTTGTTCTTCATCTTCATTAGAAATAGCTAATTTTTGTCCATTACCTATTTCTCTTGTTTCTAAATTATCACCTGAACTTGTAAAATATAAAAAAGTGCCATCAAATGATGGTGTGCTATATATCTTCTTTGTTCCATCTCTATGAACTCTTGTTATTGTAGCCGGCATATTATCTCCTATTATTTAGAAAAAATATAAGAAAAATCATATATTTTAGAATTTTCTATAAAACTATTTTCTAAATTTTCTTTATTTTTTGTTATAGAGTAATAATTAAAATTATCTATTTCAAAATCTGATTTCATCCAAGTATGAGTTGCACCATTTGGTAGCCTATTAAAATATAAGTTATCTCCCTCAAACCAATCATTATCACTTATTGTTATTTTTTTATTATCTTCTTTAGCATTTATAACAAGATTAACATCTGTACCATTTGAAACTATATCTATTTGATAATAAGTATTAGTTTTAATTTTATCACTTTTTACTCTTTTATCATTAAAATTTAATTCAAGGCTTCTGTTTACATATCTTAAACCTAACCAAATTTGCCAATCTTGCTCATCTCCACCCATAGTAAATAAATAACATTCTCTATCAGTATTTATTTTTAATATAAATGATATACTGAATATATTTGATTTCATAATTTCAGATAAACCTTTAATAAAACTATAATTATCACCTTTATACTGTAACATTTTGTAACCATCATATTCTACTAAATCAGAATTATTTGTATCTAATATAGAACCATCAATATTATCAATATTAAAAACACCATCTTTAATTGTTATTAATTTTGTTATATCTTCTTCATTTGAACTTTCATCATCAATATCATTCTGATATAAATTAAAAAATATCCAATCTTGATTAACATCATCATAGATTTTACAATAAAAATAAGAGTTATCATTAAATGAAACAGATATATGTTTGAATTTATGTTTTCCCTCAGGTAAATAAATACTACCCTCTCCATTATTATCACTTGTAATAGCTACTTCTCTATCATCTATTGTTAATATAGCATATTGATTACTTTCTAATTTAAAAGTATAATATGAATTTTCTATTGTACTGAATATACCTTCATTAACAACAAAATAATTAGATAGTTCAGAAGTATAAAAATCTGATTCTGTAAAATCTATTTTATTAATTTTTTCTTTATATATAACATTTTCTATTTTTCTATATTCTTTTTCTAAAATATCAAAATGGAATTTTTTTGTAATTGGTGTTTCATCTAAATCATCTAACTTAAAATATTTTGAATTTACATACTCTACCATATTTGTATTAACTTCATTATTTGGGTGGTTCATTTTATATAAATGATATACCATACCTTCACTGAAAAAATAATTATATGAGCTAATTCTTCCTATTTCTCCAATAAAACCATATCTTAAATTTGATATAGAATAGTTACCTATTTCAAGTTTATTAAGAGTATAATTTCTTGTTGGTTTTGGTAATGAATAAGCAAAATTAGTATTTAGATATATGTTTACTTTTTCTTTATTATATGTAATAAGTATGTGATTCCAAATATCATAAGTAACATAACCTATATAAGCACCTTTACCTAAAACCCAAACATATATTCTACCTGATGTAGAAACCCATATTTTTATCTGCCCATTAGCAAGAAAATATTGTGTCCATCTAGCACCTTTTATAGGTTTTAAGAATATAGAGTGTGTAAACTCTTCATCTTTACTAATACCCATAGCTGAATTAAATTCAACACACGATGTTTTTGTCCATAATGTTTCTGAATCTTCAATAAAACCTTTAGCTGTTCCATTGTACTTATTAACATCTTCTATTACTGTTCCTGAAATTAAGTCTTGATTTCTAAAATCAATACTAAAATCCATAACTTTATCTTCTGTATAAGTTGGTTTTGGTAATGTATTTCTATTATATATTTCATCAAGATATTGTGCTTTTGTCTTTTTACCTGTTTCATCATAATAAGAACCATCTACAAAAATAGATGCTGTTACTTTTGTAACTGCTGTTAATCTCATAATAGGATTTAATAATTTATTATCAGTGTCCATCTCAAAAACATTCTGTTCTTCAACTACCACTTTATTCATAGGTTCACTAATAATTTGTGCTGAAATTTTACCTGAAAAAACTCTTAAAGTTGCTGATTTTAAATAACCCTTAAATTCTAAATCTACTGATTGTGCTTTATCTAAATTTAATTGATAATTATTATAATAATAGTCATTTGTTCTTTGTTCTTCAGGGCTTTTTAATGCTTCTTCAAATTCTGATATATTTACAATAGATACTTCCGAATTTACACCTGATAATAATTTTAATAATCTATAAGAATTTGTTAATTTTGTTTCATCAGGGTATAGTATTTCTATCATTGAATTGTTAAAATAATATAAAATTTCTTCTGCATATTTTTCTATTTCACTAGATGTACCAACTTCTGTTAATAATCTTTTTTCATTTACTTCAAACCCTAAACCGGCTACTACTATTTCTTCATCTGTTATATTTTTTATATACATTTTCTATCCTTAATCCTCAGGTATCCAAATTTTTCTTAATCCAACTATTAAAACAGGATTGTCTAAACTAGTACCTTTTATATAAACACCTAAACCGTCACCTTCATCAATAGTATAATCTAAACCATCTACAAATAATTGGGCTATATCATCATCACCAATATCTAAAGTGAATATATTTTCATATGTAGCACTACTACCCCATCCACCATCATTAGTTTCTGTTATATTTCTAATATCCATAACTTCACCATTATTTTCATCTGATGTAGCATATTCTAATTGAGTAATACAATAAGATTCATTTGGATAAACATTAAAAGGTATTCTATCACATCTTATTTCAGGTACATATTTCATATATTTATTTTTTTCATTAGTTGTATCGGAATAAAATATAACTCTTATCATTGTATTATCTAAAAATTTTTGTCTTTCTTCGTCCCAATAATAAGGTAAAGCAATAACTTTTAAACCTTCTTCAGGGTCATCAGCCCTTACCATAACCCATTCTTTATCAGAATTAGATTTAAGTATCATATTTTCATCATCAGGTTCAGGTAATAAATCATTAGGGTCAGTTGTTTGAACTGAATCCCAATAAGCATTTGAGCCATCTGTTCTTAAATATTTCCCATCTTGGTCTGTTTGGTCGGGTAGAGATGAGCTAGAACTAACTGTACTCCAAACATAATCAGTACCATCAAATTTAAGATATGTATCACTATCAGTTGCTTTTGGAGGGTGTAGTTTGTCATCATTATGCTGATTAAATCTTTCTTCTAATTCATCTTCAGTAGTAAAATCTTCATCTAAAACTTGTGACTCTCTAATCTTAGTTCTAGCCATATAATAATCCTCTTTATGAGTATTTATTAAATAATATTTTTATTATTTAGTGTGAAGACCATACTTTAAGTGTACCCCAAAAAGCCTCATTGGAAAATGGATTAGTAGTATAAAATTCAATGTAATTAGTTCCTTTGATTTTTATTATTTTATGTTCAAAAGAAATTTTTGATGTTTTTAGAGCCATAATTAGTTTGTTAATAAAAAGATTAAAAAATTTATCTCTTTTATAATATCTAAATCTAATATAAGCATAGGGATTTTTATAAACATTTTTTTCAGGTACAATTAACATTTTATATTCATCATCTTCTTCAATATTAGCACCAAAAGTATATACATTTCCTATATTATAATCTCTTGATATAGTAAATTTTTTATATTTTTGTTTTAAGTTCTTTCTAATTTTATTAACATCTATTTCAATTGGTTTTTCAGAGCCATTTTCTATTGATTTTAATAAAAAACTTATAGCATTTCTATTATGATAAATTGTTTCTTGTATTGATTTATGTTCTTCTTGAGAGTAGAATAAAATATTATATCTATGTAAAGCACCAATATTTAAAGTGTCAATATCTATTTCTATTTTATTTTGTTTTTTAATAAGCATTATATGCCTTTATAAGTGAATTTAGATTAGGATAAAAATCCTAATCTATTTGGTATAATTATTTATTAACCTTTATAATCAACAACTATATTCATACCAGCAAAAGGGCTTTCAGCGAAAGTAATTTCATCACCATCTGTATTAACAGTATAGTCATTTGAATCACCTAAAGCAAGTCTGATACCTGAAACATAAACTGCTTTAATTCCTGTTGAACCTGAAATTGTAAGTTTACTATCAGAAACAGCACTAGCATCAGTATAAAGTGTATTATCACTACCACCAACTTCATCAGCAAGTTCTCTAAGAGCATCTTCTACATTATCTTTACCAACAATATCGTCACCTACTAAATCATAAGTTTTACCTGATAAAGTTTGAACAACTGTTGCTGTTACAACATCATCTTCAGCACCGATTTCACCTAAAGCAAATTTAGAAGCACTTGTATCTTTATAAACTAAAGAACCATCTGTACCATCTGTAATTTCAACTGTAAGTCCAGCACCATTTGCAGTAGCGGCTGTACCACCTTTAGCAACTGTAATATTTTTATCTTCTACATCTAAAGTAGAAGTATTAGCTGTAACTGTATCACCATTAACTGTAAGGTCACCAGCAATAACTACATTACCATTTGTACTATCAACTGTAAATTTATCAGTATTAACTGCTAAATTACCTGTAACATTAGCGGCACCACCAACATTAACATCAGCAACAGTTGTTACACTATTAAAGTCATAATCACCTGTTTCATCAATTTTAGCGGGTGTTATAGCCTTATCAACCATATTGTAAGTATTTACTGTTGCTTCAGCAATTTGCCCTTCACCAGCGGCATTCGTTGTTTTAGCACCATCTATATTATCTTTTACGAGCCATTTTGACCCTGTAATTCTTGTAACTGCCATTTTATTATTCCTCCGTTATAGAATGGATTAGACTTAAATCTAACCTTAACACTATTTATATGGAATATTACGAGCCTAAAATAGCATATTCTAAATTTTTAATATCTTTATACATTTCAGCTATTGATTTAGGTACTACTTTAATCATTTTTGTTGTATTAAGTCCAAAAACTGTATCCTTACCAATAAGAGTGTAAGTACCTAATGTATCAATATTCAGAGAAACTTTATATATACCTAGATTACCTACTCTATCAACACTACTCCCATCTGAAATATTTTCATATAAAGGTTTATGAGTTGTTATAGAATTTCCATCTATATTAGTTATCTTATATATGTAGTTACCTATTTTTACCCTATCACTTATTGAAAAACCTGATGAATCACTTAAACTTATACTACTTACACCTGAGTCGTGATTACCATCTGTTGTGGTTGAGTTTGTATCATAAGGTTCTTCGATTTCAGTCATACTTAAATTTTCTTGTAAATATGTATTATCATCTTGGTTAAATATATTACATTTAAAATAAGCCCCAAAATAATCATTTGCTACTATTTGAGCAATACCATCTTCATTTACTATGTATATACCATCCATTTTACGCCCCTACATTATTTGGAAAAATCCAAAATATTTCTTCACTTTGTTGTGAATTTCCAACATAACCACTATTATCATCAACTTGAATGTTAGCACATTCTTCAAAACTAACTACAAAATCATCATCATCTATAACAAACAAATAATCACCATATTCCAGCCCAAGGTGTTCTGTTGTGTATAAACCATCTTCTAAATATGTTAAATTTTCTTCTTCTATTACATCATCTACATTTGGTACTTTATACAATTTATAACCTAATTCTTCACCTGTAACAGTTTCTTGAATATGGTATGCTTTATAATAAGAACTATTTACTCTAAAAGATAAAATAAATACCTCATCATTATAATTAACCTTAAATAAAAAATATCCCTCATCATCAAAAACAAAGTTATATGAATAAATATTATCCCCTGATGTAGCCATATCACCACTTTCTATTTTATCATTTTCTTTAAAAATATCTATTGTTGGTGTGTTATCATCATAACCTAAGAATAATATTTTAATAGAGTCATTTAATGATTTACATTTTGAACTTCTAGTGATTGTTGCTGATGAAACAATAGCATTAAATTCAAATTCTTTAGATGTTATATCAGTATTTGTCTTATTAACAGCATATTGAGTAATCTTAAATTTATCTGAAATACTAGGAGAAAATTCAATATGATTTAAGTTACTTTCTACTATAAGTTCATTTGTATTAGAATTTATTATTTTATAATAATTATATAAACTTTCTGATGTTTCTACCAATTTGTTAGAACTTGTCTTAATAATGCTTTCAGTAAGTGTAAAATTTGCTTCATCTGATGTTTCAGAAAAAGAATTAGATGTATCAATGTTAAATTCTACTTTATTATCATTTATATCTATATTAACAAAATCAGAAAATATTTTATTATCATTTTCATCAAAATAAGTTAGTATTATAATATCATTTTTAAAAATCATAGTATCTGATGTTAGAAAATCATCATCACCTAAATTAAATTGATAATTATTTTCAGTAATATCAATAGTTTTAGATACCTTTTCATTCATATCATATTTAATATAAGTACATTGTAAAGTTCCAACATCTTTATCTATATCTCCATATATACAATAATTAAAAACCATAAAAACACCTTATATTGTATATCTATATTTCATAACAAGTGAAAACTGAATATGCCCTGAATCTTCCAAATCATCAGGTAATTTAATACTTACTCCAACTTTTGCTTCATCTCCATCTTGTCCCACTTTACTTTGGTCGGCAGGTGTAGCATAAATATAACCATCTAATTCTTCATTTGAACTTTTAGAGTAATCTAATGATGTACTTGCTAATGGTAAAGATGAAAATGATAAACCTTTATTTTCATATCCTAAACCATTTGTTTTAACTGTTTCATCATTTCTATCCATATGTAATCTTACACCCATTTCAGGGTTATTATATGCTAATGTTCTCATCAAATCATAGTCGGCTGTACTTGTAGTTATATTACCATCTTCATCAAGCCCACCATTTCTAAAAAAATTAGGATTATATGGTAATCTACTATCATCAGCATCAGGTACATATCCACCCCATTCTAAACCCAAAGCCCTAATATAAAATGATGTATCATATATAGGATTTTCCCCATCGTGTCTAAAATAATACCAAATAATTGAAGACTCTTTACCTGTTTCAAGGTCACCAAAATCACTACCTACAAGACCTTTAGCACCGCTATTATCAAAAATAAGAGTATCAATATCATTACCATTTGATTCATATGAAGCAGTAACTATAATATTCATTATTTTTCCTTAAAAAGTGTAACTCAATCTCATATATAATGCCATTTGTCTTTTTCCAGCATCTTCTACATATTGAGGTATATATAATCTTGTTTTAATCCAAGCATAATCTCCACCAGCATATCCATCAAAAGGGTCAATTACATCTGCTGTTCCTGAACCACCCGGCTTACCATCAAGATTCAATTCTCTAGCATTTTCTAAACTATCCATATAGCCTGTTGCTATTTGGTTATTAGTTTGGTCTTCGGTTTCATCTTTATAAATTAAGTACATACCATCTTGTGGTGTACTATCAGTAACATTATTTTTTGAGTCATCACCCCATTTTAAAATTTCATTAAAATCATCCAAAGCACCCTGAGCATCATCTGTATGAGTAAACCCTGAACCACCTGTTCTTGTGTTTGTTGTTGGTTGAAAATAAAATTTTACACCTGTTATCGGTTCTTCTGCTGAGTGAGATATAATAATATCAAAATCACCTGAACTTTGAGCATTTGTTAAAGCCCCTAAAAAAATACCTGTTGTATTACCATCTCCTGTTAATACTGTACCTAATTCTGCTTCATCAGTCCATCTTAAACTTTCTTGTGAGTCTGGTACAGCACCAGCATTTGAACCTTGAAAATATATTATAGGTTTTGCCATAATGAGTTCTCCTATGTTTTATTGTATTTATAGAAGAACCCTTTTGTAATATAATTATAACATAGCAACCTTATATTATTCTGAAACAAAAGAACATTCTTCACTAACTATAATTTTAATTATGTAAGGAATTGGTTTTGGGCTTCCGTTTATATCCATTTCATAATATAAAGGGTGGTCAAAATCACTTACTAATGTTTTCCAAGTTCCTAATTTTTGATTCCAAAATTGTACATCAATAATTTTATCTTCTATTTGAGGTTTAATTTTATCATTAAACATAGGTTGGTTAGACTTATTATATTGTCCATCAAAGAATGTTAAATTTACACCTTGTTTTAACCCTACTGTTCTTGCTTCTTTTTGTTTTTTACCTAAAACCAATGTATAAGAATCATCTAATGAATGATAATATAAAAATTTATCTTTTAACTCTATATTAGGAATTTGTTTATCTTTTATTATAGTTCCAAAAGTATTTTGTTTAGAATCAGAATAAGAAATAAATTCAGGTATTTCTTTACTTAAAAAATCTAATTGGTTATATAAACCATTTTCTATTGTTGTTAATTCTTCACTTTGTTTATCCCAGTAATTTTGAACATTTTCATTAAAATTACCCTTACCATCTGAATAACCCCAAGGAACTATGTTATAACCTTTTCTTATAAAATAATAAACTAAATCTAATACATCAAATTCTAAATTAAGAGTTTTTGAAACTGTTGCTATAAATAATTCAAGATTAAATTCTTGTTTTGAATTAATACTTGTAAAAAATTCTAAATCAATATTATAATCTTTATTGATTTTATCAATAACATATTCTATTTGAACATCATTTTCTGTATTAATAAAGTTATCTATTTCAATATCTAAATTATAATAATCAGTTATGCTTTGAACATATTCTAATGTTAATTCATAATCTTTATTTAGGTGGTCTATATTATATTCAATATCTGTATTTGTATCTTCAAGTACACTATTAAAACTTTCTAAATTAATTATTTCATCTATATTATAAACATTTTTATATTCTAATTCTAATTCACTTAAAGTGTTAATTGGTGCTATATTACTTTCTATATCAACATATAATGATTTATTTAATTGATATATGTCATATTCTATATCTATCTTAACATCTTCTAAAATATTCAAATCAACTTCAAATTGATTTCTCATAATAGCCAATACATTACTAACATTACATTCCAAAGGTAATTCATAATTCCAAACACCTTTATGATAAATTTGAAACTTGTTATCTTTATATGCTAAAGGAACAGCAAAAACTTGTTGATTAATTTTTACCTCTTTATCTCTCATAAATTCTAAATCAGCTACTAATGTTGAATAAGATGTACTTAATAATGTTTCAAAACTAACATCATAATTTTTATTTATATAATGTACATTTACATCGTAATCAAGTGTACTATCATTATTATAAACTCTTCTATATTCAAAATTAGTTATATAATCATAATTTATTTTTGAATCAATTTCAAAACCAATATCATAACTTCTTGAAAGATAAGGTATATCATATTCTATATCTAAAATATAATCTTCATTATAAACTCTTCTATATTCTAAATCTAAATGCTTATAACCTGATGTAATTGCTGTTTCAAAATTTATGAATGAATCAACCATAGGATATATGTCTAATTCTAAATCTAAATATTCTATTAAAGGATAATAATTAATAAATTCAAAATTAAAAATTTCATCTATTATGAACTCTTTTATATATTCAACACTTAATATTCTCTTATTCTCAGCACTTGTAAGATTTTCAAAACTTAATAATTCATTATGAAAAGTTGTTCTATATAACTCAAAATCAAGTGTACCATCATTATTATAAACTCTTCTATATTCAAAGTTTAAATAAGGATATAATGAAGTAAACATATCACATTCTATATTTGTAATATTATTTTCATTATAAACTCTTTTATATTCTAAATTAGTTGTATAATCTTTTAATGTTTTCTTGTTGAAGTCAAATGTTAAAGGGTAAACTTGTCCTTCTAGTTTTTCAAGTTCAATATTTGTTAATACACTGAATGAATAACCACGAGCAAATTCAAAAGGTAATTCAAAAGTATAATATCTAGTATCAAATTCAATATCAATAAATGGTTTTTCTTCAATAGGCGGGAAAAAATTTAATTCTGTATTTAAAGGAATATACTTATCTAATCTATTTGCTTCAAACTCAAAAGAAATTATATATTCAGGAAAATTATAAGATAACTGAAAATTATCTATATTATAACCCCAAGGTATTACTCTTAATTGTTCAGGTATTAATCTACTAAGTACACTATTATCAAACCAATTGTATTCTATTGTTTCATTTACAATATCATCTTTAATATCATCATATGTAGTTGAAGAATCAGCTAATTTATGTATGCTATTTTCTATTTCTAAATACCCTTTAGAAAAATCTAATTCGGTTTTAGTTATTTTATTTGTAACTCTACTATTAAAAAATTCTACTTCTGAAAAAGAAATAATAATTTTTGGTGTATTTGTAGATTTACCTTTTTCTAAATGACTTAAAAATTCATATTCAGAACTAAAAAGTAAATCTATATCAGAAAGTCTATTATGCTTTTTAATATTATTATTAAAAACACTAATATTAGATTTTTGTAAACTCAAAATAGACTCCTTTGTAAATATTTATATAAAAGTCTATTTTTTCAAACCATTATAAGCCGCTACTCTCCAATACCATTTACCTTTGTGGTCTAATAATATTCTAGCACCTGTAAATATCTTTTTGCTTCCTGTTGATGGTTTTGAACCCCTTGAAATATCATAAGAATCTATTTCAGGAACTCCTATACCCATTTCTTGCCAATTTTGGCTATCACTTGAAAAATCAGGCTCAATATAAGGATTCCAACTATCATCTTCTAAAAAATAAAATTTAACAGTATCATCATAATAACTACCTTGTTCTTTCCAAGAGTCTATTGTAATCGGCCCGTTATATTTAATCAAAGCATTTTTAAGGTGTGGTGTATGAATACCATCTTCTGTTCTTAAAATAAACTTAAATACTACATCTGAATTATCTTTATCAAAACCACCACTTTTATTATATATAGGGAATGTTAAATTTATAGCATCCTCATAATTCATAAAGTCGTTAGTGTTTGTTACAATAACCCATTCATTATTATCAAAATCAAACACTTTAAAATTTTCTCCACCATCAAAACTAACACCAACAAGCAAAGTAGAATTTATAGCATCTATATCTAAAACTAATGTATTTAACTTTGTAATAGTTTCTTTTCTCATTTCTAATGTATATTCTTTTTCTTCTGAATATGAAGGCTCTTTATTAATTATTGTATCTTCTTTTCTTGTACTTAATCCTAATAATTTAAAAGGATTTTTAGCATTTCTATGTCTTAATCTACATCCATAATAACACCATTTGGCATCATCTCCTGTTGAATATGTTTCAAGATGATGAGGTTCTTTTGTTATATAACCTCTTCTTAATAATTCATCAGTATTAGTTAATTCCCTATCCCATACTTTAACACCACTTTTATAATTATCATCATTTGGCGAATGTACCCAAGCACTAATAGTTTGATAATCTGAATTAGTAGTTCTAAAAGATAATGTATAAATGTATCCATCTATTAATGGGTATGGTAAACTACTGTTTACATCAGTTGTTACATTCCAATCTATTACTTTTTTCCCACTATAAACAGTAACACCAATAATCATAGTACCATCTGTTTTTTTCTTTAAACCAAAAAAATGATTATAATAATTTACATAATTATAAACAGGTTCTGTTGCTGATGAATTTATACCAACTGTTAAAGATATATGAGAATCTTCATCAACTTCTAAATCTTTATATATAAAAGTAACTTCAGGAAAATCTTCATCAAAATTTATTCTGTTTGGTGACCTCAAAGCAATATCACCAAAATCATCTTTTTTCTCAATAGTACCTATATCTGAAAATATCATATTATGAATAATATCATCAGAATTTGCTAAATCACTTTCATCATATATCATAAAATCATTAGCACCATTTGGTTTAAAATTAACTAAATCTCTGATTACCATCTCTTCTTTAATAGGCTTCATAGTTATATTACCGATACACATTTTCCTATTGTTAGTTGTATAATAAGTAGATTTTATATTACTTCTATCAACAACTGAATTATCAGTTATTCTTGAATATGAATTATTTGAAACATAATCAAGTTTTTCCAATATATCATTCCCTTCCCATAAACCATTATATGGAACTCTTTTTGCTTCTATGATACCACTTTCAAAATCATAAAATAATTTATAATTTGGTACTTTATGAAGTTCTTTAATTTCATCATATATTAATAAATCATTATGATGAATTAATTCTATTACAGAAGCATATACATCATATGTATCAGAATCAAAAGACTTAAATAGTCTAAAATGACATTCTGAGCCTATTGGGTCTATAAAATCATCAGTTGTACTCGGCAATGTTTTCTTAATTAGAACACCATTAAGATATAAGGAAATGTTACCATCATTTCTAACAATACTTAATATATTTTCACCACCTATTGTTAATATATCTCCATACATTACATAAGCACCTGCTGATTGAAAAGTTAATCTTAGTCCTGATTTATATACACCATTTATAAGTCTATAATCTAAACCAATTTTAAAAACATTTGTTTCACCTACACTAATTGAAAAATAAGTTGGGTATGTAGCATTTCCATTTATTTGTAAATCATCAATATAAAATTTTACTGTTAATGTAGCATCTTTATCATAAAAGAATATATTAGGAATATCTTCCTCATTTGTACCATCTATTGCTAAATCTACATAACCATCTTCACCAGCATCGCAAACAATTGTATTGCCATATAGAAAGTGAGGTCTGTAATCAATTAAATCATAATCTTTTAATGACACATTAGAAGCAACTGAATCAGAAATATTACTAACATCATCAACACAAAAATCTATATAATTTGTAACATCAGAACTTTTAGGTACATTACTATAATCTATTTTAAAGTTTTCTATTGGTAAATCAATATTTGATGAACCTGTAATAATTGTTTGTCCTTTATAGAATATTTTATCTGAGCCATCATAATTTATTTTATTATTATCATAATCAACACTAAAACTAAGAGTATCTATTTCTTCTTGTATATCAGTATTTGTACCTCTTTCAATTAAATAAGGTGTTTTTAAAAAATCAGTTATATCATTGTATCCATCATAATCAACTGCCGAATAAGGTAATATAAAACTATCATCAATATAACCATTTTCAAAATTTTTAATAATCTGTTTTTTGGTATATGAAAAATTTGGTATTGTTGATATTTCAATTCTATTTTGTAATGACCCTGATTCTTGTAATGGTTGTAACCAAACAAAATTTACATATTCATTATTAAATTCTTCTCCATTATAAGGATTAATTTGAATTGGTGGATTAACAATACTTCCTAAATTTTCATATTCTACCTCAATATTTTTAATCTCAGGTGAAACCCAATATTTAGATGTTTTGAGTATTATTGCTATATCAATAGTTTTACTTTCATCACTTGATTGATTTTTTATAAAAATATTAGTAAAACCAAACCAATCTTCAACATTTAATAGATTTTCTAAATTTATACATTTTCCTAAATCTTCTTGTGAAGTTTCATCAATATTTAAAAGTGAAATATTTACCCCATCACTTTCTAATGTAAACCATTTGTCACCATTATCAATACTAAAAGCAACCTTAATTTCAGTTCCTAAAGGAATTGAATAACTAGATAAATAACCTAATATTTTACCCCAAATTGAAATATCAATATTAGCATATCCTTTAGTATATAATTTATAATAATATCCATCTTCATATATAGGGCTTAAATGTCCGTGGTCATAACCTAAATCATAACTATTCCAATCACCATCTGTTTTAAAATAATCATCAGTATCATCAGTATGATTTAATTCTTTAAACTTTCTATTAATAGCACTTGTTCTAATATATTCTGATAGTACATCTAATGTAAGAGTATCATCACTCCATTGATAAATTGTTTTATTATCATCTACTTCTACAACGAACCTATCTATTTCAAATTGCACTTGTCCTTGGGCATTAAAATAATCAATATGTGCTGTTTCATAATGTCCTAACCAAAAGTTTGTGATATAAGTATTCTCTTCTGATAAATTACCTGTATTACAATTTCTTATACTATGTACCAAAACTTCTTCTGTTTTTAATAATAAAGAACCACCTGCTCCTCTACCTGACCTTCTTCTAGTTGTTCTAGTTCCTGGGTATGCTAATAATCTTGATGTTTCATCTACAAATTCTATTTTTGGTGTTTGAATTATTAGAATACCCCCACCACAAGAACCTATAATATTATTTGCTTGGTATGTATCACCACCAAAACCACTACTAGTGGTATGAGTACCGAAAACAAGACATCCAGCACCTACACCATTATAAATTTGTTCTGATAAATCATCAGATTTAGGCATTTTTGTACTATAAGATGTATTATCTGTATGTTTTAAACCATTATTACCAAAACCTCCGGGTCTATGAGCCATTTCATATGTTTCTTGAAGATTATTTCTAGGGTCACCTTTGTTTATTAAATTACAAGGTACAGCCCTTCTATCCATTAAATCTTTGTTTTCATAACTTTCACTTTTTATTCTACCTGAACCATTCGGGCCGCAAGAAGCAAAATAATAGTGCATTGCATCACCTCTATATCTTTTATAGTAACCATAAGCACCATTATAACCATAAAAAGAACCAATATAAGCATTTGAATTTATCTTAATACCTTTTTTAGACTTTATAAAAAAGATTGATGTAGGGTATGAAATTAACATCTCATTCCAATCACTATATTCTTCGTAATTCGGAACCCAAGTAGTTCTATTACTATTTTCATTCATTCTATAATATTTGTTATTAAATATTTCTAAAAATTCAAATTGATAAACTAAACTCATACTTGATATTACATTATGTTCTGAATAATCTAAATCAGGTGGATTTTTAATTGAATAATGAATACCATCTTCATCAATAATTTTTTCTTTTATTGTAAGAATTTCCCATTTCCCTAACTCATCAATAAAAGCATCACTTTGGATATGTTTTTTATAAATTACAACCTCAT